>Ga0233398_1000142_pt1 | contig 50359 bp, 52 predicted proteins | sample 38DmetaG_FD_182697 | JGI IMG/M metagenome (GOLD analysis project Ga0233398, IMG submission 182697) | Seawater microbial communities from Monterey Bay, California, United States - 38D | ecosystem: Environmental > Aquatic > Marine > Coastal | place: USA: California | collected 2016-10-02
ATAGAAAGTCTTTGGGGAGATGCAAAAATCACCGAAATTAATCCAGTTTAATCTGATAGATTTTAAATTACATGAATAATACAAATAAAGATAATAAAACAAATATGCCTAAGTTTAAATTTAGTTCTTACTGGATTTATGGGGCTATATTTATAGCAATAATAGCTTTCCAATTTTTAAATAGTGGAGATTTAGCTTCTAAAAGTATTTCTAAAAATAAGTTTGATGAAATCTTAAATGATAATGACATTCAGAAAATTACAGTTGTAAATAAAGATGTTGCTCAAATTTATTTAACTAAAGAAGCATTAGAAAAAGAAAAACATAAAAAATACACTACTTCAGCTTTTTATAGACCAGGCTCTCCTGTATATGAATATAATTTTGGAGATCAACAAAACTTTGAAAACCAAGTATATAAAGCTAAAGAAGATAATAATCTTATTGTAGATTTAAAAAATGAAGAGCAAACTAGCATTTTTGATGCAATCATTGGTGTCTTGCCTTTTATCATTCTAATTTTAATTTGGGTATTCTTTATGAGAAGAATGTCTGGAGCAGGAGGTGGTTCTGGAGCAGGAGGTCAAATTTTTAGTATCGGTAAATCTAAAGCAAAACTATTTGATAAAAATACAGATGTTAAAACAACATTCGAAAATGTAGCTGGTTTAGAAGGTGCTAAAGAAGAAGTGCAAGAAATTGTAGATTTCTTAAAAAGCCCAGAAAAATATACTGCTTTAGGAGGTAAAATTCCAAAAGGCGCTTTATTAGTTGGACCTCCAGGAACAGGTAAAACATTATTAGCAAAAGCTGTTGCAGGTGAAGCAGGAGTGCCATTCTTTTCTTTATCAGGTTCAGATTTTGTTGAAATGTTTGTTGGTGTTGGTGCTTCTAGAGTACGTGATTTATTTAAGCAAGCACAACAAAAATCGCCATCAATTATTTTTATTGATGAGATAGACGCTATAGGTAGAGCAAGAGGAAAAAATAGTATGACTGGAGGTAATGATGAACGTGAAAATACCTTAAATCAGTTACTAACAGAGATGGATGGTTTTGGTACAGATACTAATGTAATTGTATTAGCTGCAACAAACAGAGCTGATGTTTTAGATAAAGCTTTAATGAGAGCAGGTCGTTTTGATAGACAAATTTATGTAGACTTACCAGACATTAACGAAAGACAAGAAATTTTTGAAGTTCATATAAAACCATTAAAGTTAGCAGAAGATGTAAATGTTGAGTTTTTAGCACAACAAACCCCTGGTTTCTCTGGTGCTGATATTGCAAATATGTGTAATGAAGCTGCATTAATAGCTGCTAGAAAAAGTAAAAAAGCAATTCAACATCAAGATTTTTTAGATGCAGTAGATAGAATTGTTGGTGGTTTAGAAAAGAAAAATAAAGTAATAACTCCAAAAGAGAAAAAGGTAATTGCTTATCATGAAGCTGGTCATGCAACAGTAAGTTGGATGTTAGAACATGCAGCTCCATTAGTAAAAGTTACTATTGTACCAAGAGGTCAATCTTTAGGAGCAGCTTGGTATTTACCTGCAGAAAGAATGATTGTTCAAACAGAGCAAATGTTAGATGAGATGTGTGCCACTTTAGGAGGTAGAGCAGCAGAAAAAATTATTTTTGATAAGATTTCTACTGGAGCATTAAGCGATTTAGAAAAAGTGACTAAACAAGCAAGAGCAATGGTTACTGTTTATGGCTTAAATAGTGAAGTAGGTAATATAACTTATTACGATTCTTCTGGTAATGATGCTTTTGTAAAACCTTATAGCGAAGAAACAGGTAAGAAAATAGATAAAGAAATTTCTAAAATGATAGAGTTTCAATATCAAAGAGCTATAGAGTTATTAAAGAAGAATAAAGAAAAGCTAACAGTTTTAGCAGAATTGCTATTAGAAAAAGAAGTTATTTTTAAAGACGATTTACAAAAAATCTTTGGTAAGAGACCTTTTGAAGAATTAGATGTCGAAGTTAAGACAGATGAAACTAAAGAGGAACCAAAAGATACAGTATCTGAAGAATAATTTTTTTAATGAATTTTTTTAAGAAGCTTTTTAATATCCAAGACGAAAAGGATAAGGAAATTAAAAGTCAAGAGGTAAATTTATCTCTTGACGATTTGTTTGTACACAATTTTGTAAAAAAAGGAGGTAAGTTTCTTTATTGTATAAAAGAACAGGAGGTTAAAGAAAATTTAAGAAACATTCTTAAAGAGAATAATTGGAGTTCTGTTTATTTGTTAAATAATGAGTTAAAGAATCTATTGCCATCTAAAGAAATAGAATCATCTTCTTTACCTAAAGCAGAATATCCAGTGTTTACTTCTTGCGAACATTTGATTGCAGAAAATGGAGATATTATGTTTTCTTCAAATCAATTAAGAAGTAAAAAGCTTATAGAATATCCAGATAATTTTATTGTTTTAGCAACTACTAGCCAAATAGTAAAAAATACTGGACAAGGATTAACAGGTATTAAAACTAATTCTAAAGACTCTTTACCAACTAATATTTCATCAATTAGAAATTATCAGATAAATAAAAATGACGATAATTTTCTGAACTATGGAAACAGTAATTCAAAAAACTTATATTTGCTGCTGTTAGAAAATTTATAATATGCGCAACCTTTTAAGAAGGAGCTTTTCTGGGATAGTTTATATATTACTTTTTATATCATCTATACTTTTTTCTCAATACACTTACCTTATATTAACTAGTATTTTTGGTTTTTTATGTATTTGGGAATTTTCTAAAATCATAAATTTAAAAGGATTTGCATCTTATATAATATTTGCATTATTACTTTTTTTAATAATACAAAGACAAGAAAGTTATCCAGTAGTTTTAATATTAGGTATAACTATATTATCAGGCATCTATTTTTTGTATCAACTTTTTACAAAAAAAGTAACTACATTTAGAAATGATAGAGAAAAATTAGGCCTTACAATAAGGTACGTTATTTTTTCAATGACATTTCTAATATTACTACCTTTTTATGATAATGTTTTTCATCCTTATTTAATGATAAGTATATTATCCATTATTTGGGTAAATGATTCTTTTGCATTTCTTGTAGGTAAAAATATTGGAAAGAATAAATTATTTGTTTCTGTATCTCCAAATAAAACTATAGAAGGTTTTTTAGGTGGATTAGTGTTTGCATTATTAGCTTCATTATTTATAAGTAAATATAATACTAGCTTCTCAATGTTAAATTGGTTAGTTATTGGTTTTATAGTATCTGTCTTCGGTACTTTAGGTGATTTAATAGAATCAAAATTTAAAAGACAAGCTAATATAAAAGACAGTGGAAATTTAATGCCAGGTCATGGAGGTATTTTAGATAGGTTAGATAGCTTGTTGTTTGTAGCTCCATTCGTATATTTGTATATCAATTTTATTATATAAGCATGATTCGTTTTCATAAAGAAGGTTATAAAATTATAGTTGTTACTTTTATTATTGCTATTTCTATAATCTTATTAGCAGATAAATTCGTAGATATTTTATGGCTTGCAAAATCTATTCAAGTATTAACTTTAGTTTTTGTGATAATTGTTTTACAATTTTTTAGAAATCCAAAAAGACTTACTGCTATAAATGATAATACAATTATTGCTCCAGTTGATGGTAAAGTAGTTGTAATTGAAGAGGTAGAAGAGCCAGAATATTTTAAAGATAAGAGATTACAAGTTTCAATTTTTATGTCTCCCATTAACGTACATGTAACTAGATATGCTATTGGAGGTAAAGTAAATTATAGTAAGTATCATCCAGGTAAATACTTAGTTGCTTGGCATCCAAAAGCATCTACAGAAAACGAAAGAACTACTATTGTAGTAGAAAATGATTCTGTTGGAGAAATATTGTATAGACAAATTGCAGGAGCTTTAGCAAAAAGAATTGTAAATTATGCTACTGTAGGTGAAACAGTTGTTCAAGGCGAAGATGCTGGTTTTATTAAATTCGGTTCTAGGGTAGATGTTTTTTTACCTATTGGTACTAAATTAAATGTAAATTTAGGAGATAAAGTTAAAGGTGGTGTCCAAGTTATCGCAGAAAAATAATAATGAAGATGCTAATTTAGATGATAATTTTCAAAAAGCTTTTGAAGAAATCTCTAAATTAAAAGAAGCTATTGCTCCAGATTTAATGCTAAAGTTCTACGCTTATTATAAACAAGCTACTTTTGGTAATAAGTTTACATTTAATAGTGGTTTAGATGTAAGAAGTGCCTTTAAATTTAATGCTTGGATGCAGTTAAATGGTATGAGTTCTACAGACGCAAAAAAAGAGTATATTAAATTGGCAAACAATATTTTAAATAAAAAATAAGATCATGAAAAAAATTAGTTTATTATTATTTTTAGTGGCAACAACATTCCAGTTTTCATCTTGTAAATCAGATGCGAATAAAGATAAAAATGGAACACCAATAGAAAAGGTTCCTGTAGCAGCTTTTGTTGTAGAAAATGCAAAAAACGATATTAACTTTACAGCTTATAAAACAACAGAAAAAGTTGCTGTTGGGGGTAAATTTACAAGAGTAGATGTAATTTCTGGAGGAGAAGGAGCATCTGTTAAAGAAGCTATACATAATACAGAGTTTTCAATTCCTGTAACTACTTTAGCAACTAAAGATTCGAGTAGAGATTATAAAATTAGAAAGTTTTTCTTTGGTGTAATGGAAAATACAGATTTATTAAAAGGTAAACTTTTAATCAATGATGAAACTACTGGTACAGCTAAAATAACTATGAATGGTGAAACTAAAGATGTGCCATTTACTTATACAATAAAAGATAAAATATTTAATATGAAAGCAACTATAGATGTAAACGATTGGAATGCATCAGCTGCTTTAGCAAAATTAAATGAAGTATGTAAGTTATTACATACAGGTGCAGATGGCGTATCTAAAACTTGGAGTGAAGTAGCTTTAGATATTACTTCTTCTTTTTAAGAATATTACAAATTACTTAATGCTTTATTAAGTGTTTTAAATCGAAAAGGGTATCCATTCTTTTCGATTTTTTTTGATGATAATCTAGAGCCTTTAAGTAATATTTGAGACATATCTCCAAACATTAATTTTAAAGCAAAACTTGGCACATTTACACCAATAAAAGGTCTATTTATATTTTTTGCTAATGCTTTAGAAAATGTTTTACTTGTGTGATGTTCAGGTGCCACAGCATTAAAAACACCCTCAATATTATTTTCTATGGTATAAATATACATTTCAGCTAAATCATCAATATGTATCCATGGTAAATATTGATTTCCTGAGCCTAAAGGAGAAATTATAGGAGTTTTCATTTTTTCTAAAGCTCCACCTGTTTTCGATAAAACAATACCTGTTCTTAAAATAGTAACTGGAACTTTTAAGGCTTTAAATTGGTGAGCAGCATCTTCCCATTTTTGGCAAACTTTACCTAAAAAATCATTCCCAAGTTTATCTGTTTCTTTAAATATTTTATCTGATGTTACTGCTCCATAATAACCACTTCCAGAAGCAGAAACAAATCCTTTTAAATTAAGGTTTAATTCCTTTACCTTTTTAAATAATAAGTTCGCAGTTTCAACTCTGCTATTAATAATTACTTTTTTTCTTTTATCTGACCAACGTTCATCAGCTATACCAGCTCCAGCCAAATGTATTATATAATCTATATTTTCAAATGCTTTATCATCTATAAAGTCATTTTTAATATCCCATTTAAATTCATTTTGTTCCTTAGGGTTTCTACTAAGAATAACAACTTCATGGTTTTTTTCTAGCAGTAATTCTGTTAACCTTGACCCTACTAAACCTGTACCTCCTGTAATTAAAACTTTACTCATACCCTTAAAATGATTTATATGTAAAGATAAAAAAACCGCAATCCAATAGAATTGCGGTTTTAACTAAATATTTCTTAAAAGATTATTTAATTTCTTTCATTGCGTTAGTAATTAACGTTTTTAAGTGATTTTTATGAGCTTTAGTAGCTAAATCACCTGTACCATTACTAGCCCAAGTTTTTATATTTTTCAAGTTGTATATAGCCATAGATTTTGCAGCAACAGAAAAACGACCACTTGTTCTACCTGTAACCAAACTAATTAATCTTTGAGTATAAACAGCTTGTAAATTTTGTCTAAAAGAATTAATACTTCCATATACATCTGGTTTAAACATCATATTGTTTAAATCTGTCATAAATGTAGATAACTTATATTGGTTTCCATACAACTCAGAATTAGAAATTCTTTGTAAAGTATTTGGATGCATAATGTGTGCTAATATGCTTGTTTGATAACCTAGCACTTGTTCATGTATTTTTGGATCTTCTGGTCCACCAAAGAAATTATACCCTCTTCTTTGTCTTGCTAAATAGTTGTAAACTTCATTTGGTGTGTCAAAAGCATTAGGTGCAAAAATATATTTCTTTAAAGCAGCCATTGCTCTTTTTTGATCTTCTAAACTTACAGGAGTATAAGGTTGAGTTCCTCCTTCTTGTCCATAAGTAGATCTATCTACATAAACACCACCAATAAATCTAGAAACAACACCACCTGCAATTCTTGTTTGATTGTGTAAGGTATAATATGCTCTTCTTAAATCTTCATAAGTTTCACCTTTCTTTAAGAATTGAGTTTTTAGATTTTTCATCATATCATTTACTAATTCAAATCTGTTGATAGAATACGTAATTTGATCATTAGATAAATCTCCAATCATAACTCTAGGGTCAATTGCTTTTCCTGGAGAACGCATATCATCTGCATCATTACCAAAAATTAATTCTGGCTCAGTACTTCTGTTTAATAAAGCATTTCTTTCTGCTTCACTTTTAAATGGAGTATAACCAAACTGAATAGCCCAAATATCATATGGACCAACTGCCATATCATAATACTGACCTTGCTTAGATCTATCATTTGTAATGTTAATTCCAGCATAATCCATTACAGAACCTGTTAAAGCTTTTCCTTTAATAAAGTCTTTATCTGCTAATTGAGCAGGAGAAAATAACTGAGAAGCTTTCATATTATGGTTTAATCCTAATGTATGTCCAACTTCGTGCATAATTAAAGATTTCATACCTTCTTTTTTAATAGCTTCCATATCTAAAGCAGAAGCACCTGTTGCTTGTAAAACAGCAGTTCCTAACTGTAAGTTTTCATGCATTACATGACCAGCAGAACAGAAAAGTAAGTTGTTTTTAGCTAAAAACTTCTTAGCTTCTAATTCTTCAGTTGTCTCTAGCATCATGTTTTTAGAAGCATTATTATATAATTTATCTGCAAATACTCTGTTTGTAAAATGCACATATTCTAACATAATATCTGCACCTAAAATTTGACCAGTTCTTGGGTTTACAAAGCTTGGGCCATATCCACCAAAAGGAGGATTTGGAGAAGATGTCCAACGTAAAACATTATATCTTACATCTCCAGCATCCCAATCTGCATCATCTGGTTGTACTTTTACAACCATTGCATTATTAAAGCCTGCTTTTTCAAAAGCTTCATTCCATGCTAAAACTCCTTCTTTAATAGTTTCTCTCCATTCAATTGGAGTAGAATTTTCTATCCACCAAGTGATTGGTTCTACAGGTTCAGAAATAGCTGCTTCAGGATTTTTCTTAACTAACTTCCATCTGTGAATCATATCTCTATAATTAACAGTTTCTGTTGTAGTCATGTCATTAGTTTCAGTTAAAAAATAACCTACTCTTGGATCATCCATTCTAACTTCATAGTCGTCAGTTGGCATATTCATAAAAGTATGAAATACTTTAATAGAAACGTTTCTACCATCTGTAACAGCATTAGAACCTCCATTAATCACAGAAGGATTACTATAAACATATTCAGTTTTTACATTTGTATTTTCTGGATAGTTTTTAATGGCATTAATTTTAGATTTATTTTTATCAAATCTACCTAAGCTAAATGCAAAAGGAGATTGGCCAGGAAATCTAGGTTGTTTTATTCTTGTAAAAGTTTCTGATAAGAATAGACCATCAGCATCAATTAAGTGTTCACCTTTCTTTTTGTCAGAAGCTAAGATTTTGCCACTTGCAATTACTGCTTCACTAATATTAGCATCAGCAGATTTTGAAATTGCATTGTTTTTGTCAAAATAAAAAGCTGTATTTGGAGCAACGAATTCTATTCTATTATAGTAGTTTCTTATGTGAAAAACACTAGAACCTCTATAAGAACCTCTATAAGCACCAGCTTCTGTTACACCATCTGCTATTTGTGAAAAATAGATAAAGTCTTTATTTAATTGGTCATCTTTTACTAAAAGCTTTACAGAACCAGTAATTGTATCTTGATAGATTGTAAATAATCCTTCAATTTTTTTGCTGCTTTTTGTTAAGCTAGCAATAGTTTTTCCTTTTGGTTTTGGTTTTGGTTTCGAAGCTACTACTTCTTTTTTGTCTCCTTTTTTCTTTTTCTTACTCTTTTTTTGTGCGTTTACATCTTGAACGCCAACAATAGCTATCATCAATAGAAATATCCATAAGATGTTAAGCTTTTTTAACGGTTGAGTTTTCATATAAGTTTGTTGAATTTATTAAGCTAACAAGGTACTTTTTAGATATTTATATAAATGTTAAGATTTTTATAAAATTCTAAGCTATTATTTAATTGCAATTTTATCTAACTTAATAAAGCCGTATTTTTATAGTGATGAAAAACTACAAGAAAAGAAAAGGTTTTGTTTTTAAAACCTATGAAGCAAAAAATCAATCTCCTTTTGAGAAACTTTTTGAGATTTTTAAAGAACTCATAACATATACTTCAGGTGATTTTGATGAAGCTATAGACTGGTTACGCTCTTTAGATAAAGAGTATAATCTAACCACTGCTGAATATACAATTGATGATTTTATCGAAGATCTAAAAAAGAAAGGTTACATCAAAGAAGAAATAGATGCAGATGGAGTAGGAGGTACAAAAATTACTCCAAAAACAGAACGTGCAATTCGTCAGCAGGCATTAAATCATATTTTTGGTAAGATAAAAAGAAGTGGTTCTGGTAATCATAAAAGTAAATCACCTGGAATAGGTGATGAGCATACAGGAGATTTTAGAGCCTATCAATTTGGAGATAATTTGGATAAAGTTTCTATGACTGAAAGCATTAGAAATGCTCAAATTAATAATGGAATTGGTGATTTTACTCTTTCTGAAAACGATTTGGTAGTAGAAGAGACAATGCATAAAAGCCAAATGAGTACTGTGTTAATGATAGACATCAGTCATTCCATGATTTTATATGGAGAAGATAGAATTACACCAGCTAAAAAAGTAGCCATGGCTTTGGCTGAGTTGATTACAACCAGATATCCAAAAGATACATTAGATATTTTGGTATTTGGAAATGATGCTTGGACTATTAAAATTAAGGATTTACCCTATTTACAAGTAGGTCCTTATCATACAAATACAGTTGCTGGTTTAAATTTAGCCATGGATTTATTGCGTAGAAAGAAAAATACCAACAAACAAATTTTTATGATTACAGATGGTAAGCCTAGTTGTTTGCGTTTACCTGATGGTCAGTACTATAAAAACAGTAATGGTTTAGATAAATATATAGTAAACAAATGTTATGCAATGGCGCAACAAGCTCGAAAATTACACATACCCATTACTACTTTTATGATTGCTCAAGACCCTTATTTAATGCAGTTTGTTAGAGCATTTACTCAAGCCAACCAAGGGAAAGCTTTTTATACAGGATTAAAAGGATTAGGAGAAATGATCTTTGAAGATTACGAAACCAATAGAAAAAAAAGAATAAAAGGATAAAAAACAGTCAAAAGCTGAACAATGAATAATATAAAAACATTAGGAGAATTAAAGAAGTCAGGATATAAATCTAAATCAATTAAAGACGAATTACGTGAAAATCTAATTAGTAAATTGATGAGTAAAGAAACTGTTTTTAAAGGTGTACATGGTTATGAAAATACAGTTATTCCTGAATTAGAAAGAGCAATTTTAAGTAAACATAATATCAATTTATTAGGGTTAAGAGGGCAAGCAAAAACAAGACTAGCAAGATTAATGGTAGGTTTGTTAGATGAATATATTCCTGTGGTTGAAGGATCAGAAATAAATGATGACCCACAAAATCCAATTTCAAGATATGCAATAGAACTCATCAAAGAAAAAGGAGATGAAACTCCAATTTATTGGTTGCATAGAGACGAACGTTTTGCTGAAAAATTAGCAACACCAGATGTAACTGTAGCAGATATTATTGGAGATGTAGATCCCATAAAAGCAGCTAATTTAAAATTGAGTTATGCAGATGATAGGGTTATTCATTATGGAATGATTCCAAGAGCCAACAGATGTATTTTTGTAATTAACGAATTACCTGATTTACAAGCTCGAATTCAAGTAGCACTTTTTAATATTTTACAAGAAGGAGATATTCAAATTCGAGGTTTTAAATTAAGATTACCTTTAGATATGCAATTTGTGTTTACTGCAAATCCTGAAGATTATACAAATCGTGGAAGTATTGTAACACCTTTAAAAGATAGGATTGGTTCACAGATTTTAACGCATTATCCAGAGGATATAGAAACTGCAAAAATCATAACCCAACAAGAGGCAAAAAATATTCAGAAAGACTTTATTAAAGTTCCAGAATTAGCAAAAGATTTATTAGAACAGGTAGTATTTGAAGCCAGAGAAAGCGAGTATATAGATGCAAAAAGTGGGGTAAGTGCAAGACTCTCTATTTCTGCATTCGAGAATTTACTAAGCACAGCAGAAAGACGTGCTATTTTATCTGGTGATGATGAAACCATGATTCGTTTAAGTGATTTTGATGGTATAATACCTGCAATTACTGGTAAAGTAGAGTTGGTGTATGAAGGTGAACAAGAAGGTGCACATGTTGTTGCAGATAATTTGATTAAAAAAGCGATTAAATCTATTTTTCCAACATATTTTCCAGAGATAAAGAAGTTAGAAAAACAAAGTGAAGAAACACCTTATGATGCCATTGTTTCTTGGTTTTTTAATGCTGATGAAGATTTTGAGCTCTTAGAAGATTTTAATAATCAGCAATATAAAAATGAACTAGATAAAATAGGTCCTTTAGATGATTTCTTACAAGAACATCAACCTAATATGAATAAAGCTGATGCTTATTTTGTAAAAGAATTTTTACTTTGGGGATTAGTTGAATTTAAAAAACTAAGCAAGTATAGATTTGCAGAAGGTACACAATTTAAAGATCCTTATGGTAATTTTATAAACGGATTGTAATTAATAAGCCTCAGCATTAGCTGAGGCTTATTAATTTATTCTTTAATTTCAAAGACCCACCAAGTTTCTCCATTATTTGGATTAAAGCTTATTTTTAAAATACCAAGTTTAGAATCAATTACATATTTCCCTTTTATATCTAAATATTTGTTATTTAATGTTGCATTGTATTTTCCATCAACATAACTAAATTCAATTCCATTGCTAAGTTTAAAAGTGTTTTGTGCATAAAAGCTTAATGAATTTTGAGAAATACCTATAAAATCTGGATTTATTGTAATGAACTCATTTCTTGAAGCATTTATATTGATGTAATAACTCCACCAATCGTTAAATTTAGAGGTATAAGAAATACCTAAATTATACACTCTTTGATTGGCAACATTTCTAACATTAATAAAGTTTTGATTATTGCCTTAAGCTTCTGTTACTTGAGCAAATAAATCTTTTATAAAACTGTAACTAAATGAAGTAGTTAATCTGTAATTGTAAGTATGAGATAATTTTAAATTATTGGTGTATTGTGGTTGTAAAAAAGGATTTCCTTTTCTAAAAGATAACTCATCAATTCTATACTCAAAAGGATTTAAGTTCTGGTAATTTGGTCTTTGTATTCTTCTGCTATAATTTAAAGCCCAAGAGTTTTTTCTGTTAGGTGTAAAAGTGATTCCTGCACTTGGAAACCAATCTGTATAATTACGTTCAACTACATTATTATTACTGGTTTGCATTGCTGTTAATGTTCCTTTAGAATCTGTGTTTTCTATTCGTAAACCAAATTGAATATTTATTTTCTTATACTTTTTATTAAAGTTGATGTATGCTGCATTTATAATTTCATCATACTCAAAATCATTTGATCTATTATTATCTATTTGATTTTGTCGATTGTTAACATTAAAAAAATCAAAATTGTTTGCTGTATTTTTGACTTTGTCCACAAGAAACAAAAACTAAAGATAAAATAAGTACCTTAAAAATCATTTATCTAAATACTTTATTAGGAAAAACAACCACACTTTCATGTCCATTTTCGCCAACTGCAGAAACTCCAAAAAAGAAATTATCAATAACAATACCTTCTAAAGTAAATTCTGTTGCTTCTACATACCTAGCATTGTCCCAAGTTGGAGATGTGGTGTCTCTCCAATAAATTTTGTAACCTTTAGCACCATCAACTTTACTCCATTTAAACTTTGCAGAAGGCTCAACAATACCACCAATAGCTACTTCTTTTGGAGCAGGAGGTGCCCAAGCCAAACTAGCTAGATTTATTGCATTTACAGCTGTCAACTTCTTTGCATAAGGGAAATTTACATGTTCAAAAGTATCTCCATATTTAATGCCATTTTCTGTTCTAATATCTTGATGTTGTTGCGTATAATTTTCATGTGCTTCCATTATTCTTACTCCAGCAAAACCTAAATCATTAAATGGTCTGTGATGACCTCCTCTACCAAATCTATCTAATCTATAAATCATCATAGGATTCATTTCTGGCATATAGGTTTTTGTTTTTTTATGAATATATCTTGCAAGTTGTCTTGAGATGCCATCAACTTCACCACCATAAAAACGACGCATTCTACGTTGTCTTTCAGTTTCGTTAGCTGAAACTGGTTCAGAAAAAATTCTAAAAGCTCTATTATCAGTAACACCATCTACACCAGTAATATTACCTATCATATCATTATTTAAAATGCCAATGATATCCCAACCTTTTTCTTGAGCATATTTTGCTAATCCTGCACCACCAAAAAGTCCTTGTTCTTCTCCTGAAAGACCAACGTAAATAATACTACTTTCAAATTGATATTTACTTAAAACTCTTGCAGCTTCCATTGTGCCAGCAATACCAGAAGCATTATCATTTGCACCTGGAGCATCTTTAGTAAAATTAGAGCCATCACTATTTCTAGAGTCTATATCTCCACTCATTATTATATATCTATTTGGATATTTTGTGCCTTTTTGTATGGCTACAACATTTACAACATAGGCATCATGAGGTACTCTTCTGCTCATTTTTGTTGTCACCAAGTCTTTTTGATAAAATACATTTAAGCAATTATTGCAGTCAGATGAAATTTTATCGAATTCAAATTTTATCCATCTTCTTGCTGCCCCTATTCCTCTAGTATCAGAAATGGTGTCAGAAAAAGTATTTCTTGTGCCAAATTCTGTTAAGGTTTTTACATCTGCTTTTATTCTATCTGCAGAAATAGCATCTATAATATCATATATTTTTTGATCTGTTTGAGCAGAAATAATGGTTGAAAAAAGTAATGCAATTAATGTAATTTGTTTCATTTTTTTATTTTTTAAATTTCCAAAAAGGTATTTGTACTTCATTTCTTAATACTGTATCTTTTTTTCTGTTAATGTATTTACGGTTTATTCTTAAAAGGTGTTCCCCTTTTTTTACAATAGCAAAAACATGTATTTCTTTATTGGTTTGAGATAAGACTGAAGAAGAGATAAAAAAGAAAGTGAGAATAAATATTTTCATAAAAAACGATTTTCTCAAATATAATAAATTCTATAAAGCCAAATACATATGATGATTTGGATTACTATGTGATGCAGATATTCTAAAATTACTTTTACCAACAATTGTAAACCTCATTTTTTTATAAAATTGTATAGCTCTTTTATTGTTAACCCAAACTTTTAACCAAATTCCTGTTTGATTATTTTTTTTACATAATTGAATATTAAAATCTAAAAGTTGTTTGGCTAAACCTAAACCATAATATGTTTTTAAAAAATATATTCTACTTAAATAAGTAATATTTTCTGCATCAATATTTTCGCAAGGAAGATTTAAAACAATTTTAGAATAACCAACCACATCATTATTATAAGTTAATAAATAATACTGGTGAGTGTTTTCTGAAAGTTCTTTAGCAAAGTTTTTTACTGTAAAATTTTCTGAAATGTAACTATCTATATCATTTTTTGGAGCAGAATGCCCATGTGCAGTTAAAAAAGTTTCTATACTTAATTTTGATAATAAGTTTGCATCTTTTTGGGTAGCTTTTTTAATAGAAATCATATTGTACTACTTTGCTTAAATACAGTTTATTAGTTTTTATTATCTTTTTTAATTTCAAAAATATACGTTGCTATAATGTCTTCTTTGTAATACAGATGAACATCAAAATAACCCGTCTTATTAAAAGTGTATCTTAAAGTAGTGGTGTCGTTTTTTTGACTTATGAAAGTGTTATAAGTTTTCTCTGAAACTCCTGACACAAAAACTAACTTTAGATTTTTTGGATCAACTTCTTTTTTAAAAACATAATTAAAGTTAAAAATATTACCTTTTTGTAAGCTATAATACATCTTTTTAGGAGATATGTATTTATTTAAATATGTATAAGCACCACCATACAATAAAGGCATTTCTATAAACTCTTGAAAAGTTGGCATTTTATCACCAAGAAGTGAAAACTCTTTTTGAATTGGAAAATGATTTTTGATAAATAGTTCTGGTTCTGTTAAAAAATACCCATCATTATATTTAAATATAAATCTATTTTCATCAGGATAAGAAATACCTGCAGCCCAAGTAGCATCACACAAATACCATTTATTATTTATTTTAAAGGCATTCCAAGTATGATTAGGATAATTAGGGTCAAATTCTGTTACATCTACAGTTCTGCCAATACCATAAACCATCTTAGATTCTATATCTACAACATCACACATAGCTTTAAACAAATATGCGTAACCAGTACAAATGGTTTTTTTTCTTTTTAAGAGTTTAGAAAATAAATCACGTTTTAACTCAGAATTCCATTCTGCGAGTTTTATAGAATCTTTTTTATATTTTTTTCTTTTACGTTCGTTTTTAGAGTATAATTTAAAATCACTTACAATATTTATACAAATCCATTTATAAATGGCTCTTACTTTTTCTATATCAGTATAAAGATTCTTTGTTAGATCAAGAGTAAGCTTATTTAAATTAAATAATCGCTTACTCTTAATAGTACTTGCAATTCTATCTGCTTTTGCAAAATTGGTGTGTTTAAAGTCAGATTTTTGACTAAAGCAGAGTGTAGTGGATAAAACAAAAAGTAAAAAAAAAGCTTTTTGCATACAGAATTATTGCCCTTTTCTTTTAGAAGAAAAACGCTTATTAGTTCCAACTGCACCTAACATTTCATTATCATCTTCTTTTAATACGATAGTAAGATTTGTAGAGTTTTTTGTGATGGTAACTTTTTGTTTTAGATAGCCTAAGTAAGAAAAGTATATAACATCACCAACATTTAATGTTTTAGGAAAAGTAAATTCTCCTTTTCTATTTGATGAGGTATAAACAGACTTATCTTTTAAATAAATATTTACTCCATTTAAAGGTTCTGCCTTTTCTTCAGTTTTACCTTTTACAACGCCTTTTACTTCAACTTTTTGAGCATTAATGGTTGATGTACCTAAAAAACTAATAAAAAATAATGTTATTAAAATTTTAGTTGATGTTGTCATTTTTACAGTTGTACTCGTTTTCATAATGATATGTTTTTAATGTTGATATCAAAACTATAGGTAAATAAAAAAACTTAAAAATGTTATTTAGCTAAGTAATTCATTTACTGGTTTAAAGTTACTTTTTATTTAGTAAAATTGAAAATGAAAAGATATAATACTTAAAAAATTAATACCAACGCTTTTTATTTTTTTTAGAAGCTGTAGATTTTCTACTTTTTTTATGTTTACTAATTGTATTAGGTTGTTTCTTTTTGTGCTTTGGTTTATGAATTGGATAGGGGTGATCATCAATAACTTTTATAGGTTTCTCTATTAAAGATTCAATGGTTTTTATATAACTATTTTCATCAGGAGAACAAAAAGAAAAAGCAATTCCAGATTTACCTGCTCTACCAGTTCTACCAATTCTATGCACATAAGTTTCAGGAATATTTGGGATATCAAAATTAATAATGGCATCTACGTTGGTAATATCTATGCCTCTAGCAGCAACATCTGTAGCAATTAAAATACTTGCCTTTTTAGTTTTAAAATCTTCAATGGCTTTGTTTCTAATAGACTGTGTTTTGTCTCCATGAATGCTTGTTGCTTTATACTCATTTTTAAGAAGAGTTTGTTCTAATTTGTCCACTCCAAATTTAGTTCGTCTAAATATAATTATTTTACCATTTATGGTGTTTCTTAACAAATGTAAACACAAGTCTGTTTTGTTTTTTTTAGGCAAATAATATAATAATTGCCCAATATTTTTTGCAGTAGTTTCTTCTGGGTTTATTTCTACTTTAATAGCATTTTTAATTACAGATTTTGCAAGATCATCAATTTTTTCTGGAATAGTGGCAGAAAATAAAAGGGTTTGTTTTTTTCTAGGACAAAGTTTTTCAATCTTTTTAACGTCATTGATAAAACCCATGTCTAGCATTAAATCAGCTTCATCTAAAACAAAGATTTCTAAATGACTTAAATCTAAATGACCTTGAAGCTGTAAATCTAATAAACGACCTGGAGTTGCAATTAAAATATCTATGCCTTTTACTAACTTTTCTTTTTGAGGTTCTAAAGAGACACCTCCAAAAACTGCTGTAGTTCTTAAGTTAGTATACTTGCTAAATAAGGTAAAGTTTTCTTCAATTTGTATTGCTAGTTCACGAGTAGGAGTCACTACTAAAGCCTTTATGGTTTTTGCTCCTTTTTCATCATCTTGTTTATCAAATAGTAAATTGATTATTGGCAATGAAAATGCAGCAGTTTTACCTGTACCTGTTTGTGCAGCTACAATTACATTTTTCTTAGCTAAAACTAAAGGTATTGTTTTTTGTTGTACTAAAGTTGGTCTCTGAAAACGTGCTTCAGAAAGTGACTTTAAGATAGATTTATGTAATGGTAATTCTGTGAATTGCATTGATTGATTTTTTTGTAAAGGTAGTATAAAAGCTGCCTAGTTTTAGATGTAAACTTTTTTGTCAACAAAAAACCTCTCTGAATAAACAGAGAGGTTTTGGTTTTATAGATTCCTGTAAAATCAAGAACAAAATTATTGATTACTTAATTAGCTCATAAGAACGCTTAATAAAATTCGTTAACTCTTCACCATGTAACAAGTTTTGAGATAATTTTGCCAAATCAAAAGCTTGAGAAATTAAGCCTTTTTGCTTGTCTTCATCAGCAGCTAAAATTTCAGAAACTAATGGGCTATTTGTGTTCACCACTAAGTTGTACATATCTGGCATATTACCCATACCAAACATTCCACCACCACCAGTAGCTTGCATCTCTTTCATTCTACGCATAAATTCTGGAACAGTAATCATAAAAGGAGAAGCATCAGAATCCATAGCTTCTAACTGCACAGTATAAGATGAATTGTTTACAGCACCTTCAATTACTGGCTTTAATTTCTCTTTTTCTTCATCAGATAATTTAGAAATTACGTTATCGTCTTTCTTAATTAAATTATCAATATGATCTGCATCAACTCTAGAGAATTTAATTTTGCCATCTCCAGAAGTTTCTAGTTTTTGCATTAAATGAGAAACAATTGGCGAATCTAAAATTAACACTTGATAACCTTTGTCTTTTGCGGCTTGAATGTAACTGTGTTGAGCATCTTTATTAGCTGCATATAAAATTACATGGTTACCATCTTTATCAGTTTGAGTATCTTTTGTTTTCTCAACCAATTCATCAAAAGTAAAATAAGTATCTTCTACTGTTGGATATAAAGCAAACTTCTTTGCTTTATCAAAGAATTTATCTTCAGATAACATTCCATACTCAATAATTACTTTAATATCATTCCATTTTTTCTCAAAATCTTCACGATCTTTTTTGAATAATGATGCTAATTTATCTGCAACCTTTTTAGTGATGTAACCAGAAATTTTCTTAACAGCCCCATCTGCTTGTAAATACGAACGAGAAACGTTTAATGGAATATCTGGAGAATCTATAACACCCTTTAACATTTGTAAAAAGTCTGGTACAATACCCTCAACATTATCAGTAACAAAAACTTGATTTTGATAGAGTTGAATTTTATCCTTTTGCATATCTAAGTTCTGTGTTAACTTAGGGAAGAATAAAATACCTGTTAAGTTAAAAGGATAATCTACGTTTAAGTGAATGTGAAATAATGACTCTTCAAATTGCATTGGATACAATTCTCTATAGAAATTATCGTAATCTTCTTTTTCTAAATCAGCAGGTTTTTTGGTCCAAGCAGGATTAGTATTGTTGATGATATCATCTACCTCTATTTGTCTGTGAGGTTCTTTAGTTTCTTTACCATCTTTATCTGTAATGGTTGCAGGCTCATGCTCTGGATCGTTAATTTTTTTAGTTCCAAATTTAATTGGCACTTGGTTAAAACGATTGTATTTCGTTAATAAACCTCTAATTTTACCTTCTTCTAAAAATTCAGTTGAATCTTCTGCAATGTGTAAAATAATTTCTGTTCCTCTGTCAGATTTGTCATGCTCCACTAAAGTATATTCAGGAGAACCATCACAAGTCCAATGAGCAGCAGGTTCGTCTTTAAACGATTTTGTAATAATTTCTACTTTATCTGCCACCATAAAAGCAGAGTAAAAACCTAAACCAAAGTGACCAATAACACCAGTTTCGTTTTTATCATCTTTGTATTTGTCTAAAAATTCTTCAGCACCAGAAAATGCAATTTGGTTGATGTATTTTTCAACTTCATCAGCAGACATTCCTAAACCTTGATCTTTAATGGTTAAGGTTTTTGCATCTTTATCTATGCTGATTTCAATTTTAGCATCACCTAATTCGGTTTTTGCTTCACCAATAGAAATTAAGTGTTTTAGTTTTGTTGTGGCATCAGTACCATTAGAAATTAACTCACGTAAAAAGATTTCGTGATCAGAATACAAGAATTTTTTAATCAGCGGAAAAATATTTTCTACTGATACATTAATGTTTCCTTTGCTCATAATTTTATATTTATTTTAATATTATTTTCTTATTATTAATAAGTCAAAAAAAATACCAAAGAAAGAATTATGACAAGATGACAGAAATATTTTAATTACGAATTATAAATTCATAATTTATATGTCTCTCAACATTTCAGTTTTGTTCTCGTTTTTCCAAGTTCCACCTGTAAAATCGGGTACTTTTATAGAGCTACTGTTTTGTGCTACAGAAAGTTCTGATAGAGGAGTAATAGCGCTCCATAAAACACTATCATAGACATTAATGTCTAAAGGTAATCCTTTGTTTAAACATCTAATAAGTCTATAAATCATGACAAAATCCATACCTCCATGACCAACAGAATTGTCTGATATTTGAGTTTTTAATTTTGCCCATAAAGGATGATTGTATTTTTCTCTATATTCAGTATATTTTTCATTATCTAACCATTTATGACCCCACCAAGCTAATTCTTCTTCATTAATATATAATTTAGAAGGATATCCTTCATGTACGGCTTTTGTTCCTACAACTGTATTTAATCGATCATAAGGTCTACCTGAATGCACATCAAACTGTAACATAATGGTTTTACCTAATTTGGTTTTAATCATAGTAGTATTCATATCACCACATTTCACATTTTGAAATTGTGGTAGATTAGCTCTTTTAGCAGCATCACTTAAACTTTTTTCTCTCGAACTCATAGAAACTACATGATCATAAGTATCTCCTCTACCAATATTCATGTATTGACTTATAGGCCCTAAGCCATGAGTTGTATAAAAATTACCATCTTTCTTAAGATGATGTTTAATTCGCCATTGATTTTCATAATAGGTTTCATCTAAAAGATGTTTTCTTAAATCATGAATGTATGCGCCTTCTGCATGAGTTAAATCACCAAAAACACCTTGGTTCACCATATTTAATACCCACAATTCTTCACCATTAAAACAGCAGTTTTCCATCATCATACAATGTTTTTGGGTGCGTTCTGCAGTTTCTACTATTTTCCAACAATCTTCCAGAGTATATCCAATAGGTACTTCAGAAGCTACATGTTTTCCTTTCTCCATACCATACAGAGCCATAGGTGTATGCATTTCCCAAGGTGTAGCAATAATTAATAAATCAATATCATCTCTATCAGCTACTTTTTTCCATTCGTCTGGATTACCAAAATATGCATATGCAGTAGTATGATGTGTTTTTTTTAGATGCGCATTTAATTTGTCTGTTTTTTCTTTTTTTAAATCAGAAATTGCTACAATAGTGGCATGGTTATTTTTTACCAACCAATCAAACATTTGTATTAATGTTTGTCCTCTGTTTCCAGCGCCAATTATACCTACTCTTACTTTGTCAATTTTTGGAGTGGTTAGTCCAAAGGCAGTTCCTTTAGCGGTTTTATTAAGTAATGAATTTGTTTTTTCTAAAGTTTCTTCTTTACAAGAAATTGTAGTTGATAAACCTAAAAACAGAGCAGCTTTTGACGAAAGTGACAAAAAATCTTTTCTATTCATAATAAAAAAATGTTTGGTTGATTTTAAATTGCTTATTGTAAAGGTGTTAATTTATCACTATTTTTGTTAGTTACAAATAACAAATTACTAATTTTTAGAACCGATAAATATGTATAATTCAAAAATTACTGGTTTAGGGTATTATGTTCCAGAAAATGTGGTTACCAATAATGACTTAAAAGAGTTTATGGATACTTCTGATGAATGGATACAAGAAAGAACAGGAATTAAAGAACGTAGATGGATAGACCCAAAGACTGGTGATAATACTTCTTCTATGGGAGCAAAAGCTGCAAAAATAGCTATAGAAAGAGCTGGCTTAACTAAAGATGATATCGACTTTATCATTTTTGCAACATTAAGTCCAGATATGTATTTCCCTGGAGGAGGAGTAAGAGTGCAAGATATGTTAGATATGCCAACTATTGGTGCTTTAGATGTACGTAATCAATGTTCAGGATTTATCTATTCTATGTCAGTTGCAGATCAGTTTATAAAAACAGGGATGTACAAAAACATCTTAGTTATTGGTTCAGAAAATCATTCTGGAGGATTAGAAAAATCAACCAGAGGTAGAAGTGTTACTGTGATTTTTGGAGATGGAGCAGGAGCAGCAGTATTATCTAGATGTGAAGAAAAAGGAAAAGGTATTTTATCATCTCATTTACATTCAGAAGGTAAGCATGCAAGAGAATTAATGTTAGATGGACCTGCAACAGGAAGATGGGTTCCAGAAATTTTAGCAGAGAATGATCCAGATGATCAATCATATTATCCATATATGAATGGGCAGTTTGTTTTTAAACACGCTGTTGTGCGTTTCTCTGAAGCTATTGTAGAAGGATTGCAAGCTAATAATCTACAAAAAGAAGATATAGATATGCTAATTCCTCATCAAGCGAATTTACGTATTGCTCAATTTATTCAAAAGAAGTTTCAATTATCTGATGATAAGGTTCATAACAATATTATGAAGTATGGTAATACAACTGCTGCATCAGTAATTATAGCATTAACAGAAGCTTGGGAACAAGGTAAAATAAAAGATAACGATTTGGTTGTTTTAGCTGCTTTTGGAAGTGGATTTACTTGGGGTTCTGTAATTATTCGTTGGTAGTAAATACATTTTTTTAATAATATAAAGGTCTTTTCTTAAAGTAGAAAAGACCTTTTCTTTTTAATGACTTGTAAAGATAAAATTCCAAATAATGGCCCTATAGCTAAAAGTGTAAATACCATTGGTGTATTAAAACGTGAAACTAATATACTCAAAAGCTGAATGCTAATAATAGTAATTGCAAAACCAATACAATTTACAATAGTTAAAGCGGTTCCTTTTATTTTAGCCTCAGCATTATTTGCTACTAATGTTGAGAATAGAGGTGAGTCTGCAATTACTACAAATCCCCAAAAAAACAGAAAACTTAAAAACAGAAAACTGCTTTTTAGTTGAAAAATTATTGGACTAATAAGACAGCAAATAAAAGAACTTAATAGAATAAAATAAGCAACTTTTTTAGTTTTAAATTTTAGTGAAATGTAACCACTCACTACACACCCTAAAGCTCCAATAGCTATAATTAGAAAAGAAAATAAAGGAACATTTAAAACAATTTTGTTATTGGTTGCAAACATTTTTAAAAGTACAGGTACAAAAGCCCAAAAGGCATATAATTCCCACATATGACCAAAATATCCGAATGCAGCTGATCTAAAATCATCATTTCTAAAAACATCAAAAAACGCTGAGAAATTAAATTGTTGACTTTGTTTTCTATTTTTACCATCGCCTAAAAAAAGAATTAATAAACCTCCAAGAATAGATAAAATAGAAATAAATATCACTACATTTTTCCAGGGAAATCCTGTATTTAAATCTTTTAATAAATGAGGAAAAGCAGTTCCTAAAACTAAAGCCCCAACTAAAAAACCTAGTGCTTTTCCTAACCCTTTTTTGTAATAATCTGAAGCTATTTTCATGCCTACAGGATAAATTCCAGCCAAGAAAAAACCAGTTAAAAATCTTAATAGTAATATACTAATAAAAGTATTTTGACTATGAATAATTAGCAAGTTCGTAAAGGCTCCCAAAATAGCACAAGTAAAGAATACTTTTGAAGGAGAAAACCTATCTGAAATGGTAAGTATGGCAAATAATAATGTGCCTGAAATAAAACCAAACTGAACAATAGAGGTTAAACTAGCTATTGAATTTTCGGGTAAATTATAATTTATGATTAAATCATCTAATATTGCATTACCAGCAAACCATAAAGAAGTACAACAAAATTGTGCTACTACAATCGTAGGTAAAATAAGCTTAGAAGATTTAATCAAAACAGAATATAGGTTAATTTTTCTCTTTAATAGGTATCCAAATTTCTTCTTCAGAATTGGGGTCGTTGTTTTTATACTTATTACCTAAAATTTCAAAATGGGGTCTATTGTCAACTTTATATTTAGAATTTGGTAACCAATTAAAAAATATATTTTCATAGATAGAAGTATCTAAACTAGACCCTTTGTAATCAAAAACAGCATATAAACCAGATTCTAAAAGTAAGGTGTTTAATTCAGGTAATTTATTATCAAAGTTTACCACTTCTACAGTAGCCCATTTTGTAAACTCAGTTGTAGGATTAAAATTTGCATAATAATCTTTAGGATACATTTGTAAAGAGATTTTGTCCTCTGAAACTCGATTCTTAATATCTTTTATTTTAGGTGCAAATTGTGCCCAAAGTAAACCTGTTTTATTGTTTACTAAACTCATTTGTTTTGCAATACCAACTAACTTTTTTTCTTGAAGATTAGTAATTCTAGGTTGTATCATTTTTTTATATCTATTGTAAAATTACAAAAATCAATTAGTACAATTTAATAAAATTAAAAACGTGCTGTTTAAAAAAAAGCAGCACGTTTTATAATTCAAATTTACTATACATTAAAGTGATTAGAAAAATCCACCACCACCATCTTTTTCTCTGTTATCTCTATTTCTTCTGGCTTTAGCTCTATTTTTACCACCACCAAACCTGTAATTAAAGCCTAAGAAGGTAGTTCTGCTTTCCCATTGAAAGCGTCCATTTTGTACAAAAGGATTTGTAGAGTTAAACGCAAACTTCATACCCTGAAAGATATCATTAACTCTAAAATTAATGGTTCCTTTACCTTTTAAAACAGTCCAACTAGCACCTGCGTTTATCATCCACATATTTTCTACATCCCATTGAATGTCTTTTTGTGGTCCTCTATACATGGCAAATAACTGTAAACGTAAGTTTTTTGTTGCTGTAAAACTATTGCTAATACGTGCATTAAAAACATCGTTTTGTACAGTTAATTGTGTTGGGTTTGCACCAGTGTTATTAATGTTTCCTAACTGTTCTTGCGAATAAAAATCCATGCTAGAATTTACTCTCCACCATTTATTCATTTTAAAATTTGCTGAAAACTCAATACCATAAGCATCTGTATCGCTAAAGTTTGTAAATGATAATATTTGACCAAAATCTGGGTTTGCAGGATCTACGTTAGTAATTCTAGAAATAACATCGTCTATTTTTCTGTAAAACGTACCAAAGGTTAAGTTACCTCCTTTAATTTGACGTGTATAATTTAACTCGTAACTATTGGTAAACTGTGGTCTTAAGTCTGCATTACCAATAGAAATAATTAAAGGAGTACTCCATTCTCTAATAGGGTTTACTTGTTGAATACCTGGTCTATCAATTCTTCTACTATAGCTTAATTGCCATTGGTTTTTTTCTGATGGACTGTAGGTAAAGAAAGCTGAGGGATATATGTTAAATAAATCTTGATTTACGTTCTGAATGTCTCTTACAGAGTTTCTGTTTTCATCATTATATCTTCTAAATGTACCATCAATTAAAAAGTTTTCAAATCTTGCTCCTAATTGCATAGTAACTTTTCCAAAAGAGGTTCCATAATTTGCATAGGCAGAGTAAATTCTTCTTTCAAAATCAAAATCAGAACTTCCTAAAACTTCTATGCCATTTATAGTATTGTTTTTGTCAAACGTATAAATTTCTTGGTTCGTTAGATTAATATTATTGGTGTTGTCTCCTCTATATTCTAACCCTAATTCTAATTTTGTTTTGTCTGATAAAGGATTAGTATAGTCTAAATTCAGTTGTGCATTATTTCTATCATTATTAATGTTATTATAATAATTAAATACTCTATAATCAAAATCTGATGAAGTTTGTAGTAGGTTTAAATTATCTAATAAATTAGCTGCATCTGTATTAGAATACGTCGCTTCAAATTCTAAATTATGTCCTTTTTTAGCAAAATCAATTTTATAATTTAAGTTATATGTACCAGTAGGTGAGGTGTTATCTTGCGTATTTGGTGCATTAATTATAACATTACCACTATTATCTGTAATTATAGAACGACCACTTGCCAAACCATCGAACCAGTTTTGAGTACTGTAAAGAGATAATGTATTTTTATCATTAATATAAATATCTGCACCAAGTTTTACTAAGTTAGATGTATTGTCATTTACAAAAATAAAATCTTGAAAGTTTACGCCAGGTCTTTCTACAAAACCATAATTGTAATTTTCTCCACTATTATGTCCATAGTTCAAGAAAAAATTGACTTTACCTGTTTTATAGTTCATGTTTGTAGATGCATTATAACGTACATAATGACCAGCAGTTACACCAGTATCAACAGAACCATTAAAGCCCATATTTGCATTTTTGTTTAGTATGATGTTAATAATTCCACTCATTCCATCAGGATTGTATTTTGCTGAAGGATTGGTAATTAACTCTACACTTTTAATAGAAGTAGAGGGTATTTGACGTAACAATTGTGCAGCAGGTATGTTGGTTGGTCTACCATCTACTAATACTCTTACATTTGCGTTACCTCTTAAGCTTATTTGCCCAGTTTGGCTATCTACACTTACAGATTGTACATTATTTAAAAGTTCTGAAGCTGTTGTACCAGCAGCAGTTAAATCTTTACCTACATTAATTACCTTTCTGTCCACTTTTTGTATTACAGAAGAGGTTTCTGCTCTTACCACAACTTCGTCTAAAGAAGCACTAGATTCAGATAATGATATTGTACCAAGAATAATACTTTTATTATCATTTGTTACATTTATTTCTTTACTAAAAATTTCATATCCTATAAATTGAACTTCGACAACACTTTTTCCTTTTGGTAGATCTTTTATGCCAAAAAAACCTTCTTCATTAGTAATACCTCCTGTAATTATTTTTTTAGCAGCATCTCTAACTACAATATTTACATAAGGTAAAGGATCTTTAGTTGTTTTGTCTATAACTTTACCTGAAATAGAGCCAGGTTTTGGGAGTGCAGATTTTGCTAGTTGCGCAAATGAATTTGCTGAAATTACAAGCATTACTAGTAGTAGTACTTTTCTCATTTTGGTTGATTTTTTGTTTTGATTGATGTATTATAGACGATACATAACTTATCTTTGTTACCATTCTTAACAGTGTTTAACGTATTATTAACAAATGAAAAATGTAACTTTAGTTTTAGGGGCTTCTTTAAATCCTGATAGATATTCAAATATTGCTATTAAAAGATTGAGAGATAAAAATGTTGCTGTAGCAGCTGTAGGTCTAAGAAAAGGTAATGTTTTAGATGTTGCTATATTAGACAAAAAACAGCCTTTAGAAAATATAGATACTGTTACTTTATACTTAAATCCTAAAAGACAAGAAGCGTATTACAATTACATTATAGATTTAAAACCTAGAAGAGTTATTTTTAATCCTGGGACTGAAAATATGGAGTTTGTTAAGCTGTTGAAAGAAAATAATATTGAGACAGAAATTGCTTGCACTTTGGTGCTATTATCTACCAACCAATATTAAAAGTAAAATTGGATTGGTAAGTTGGGAGTAAAATTTTCTTTTTCTAGTAGTAAAAATTAGTAACCCAAATAAAAACCCAATCCAATTTTTTAAAGCTTGGTTAGAGCAAATATAATTTTAAGAAAAAGTTTTCACAATACTCAATATGAGTATTAATATCAATTTCGGGTTATTTCTAAAATAGTTAATCAATTCAAAGGTAGAAGATAAATTACATTTTCTGAGAATATTTCTTCTATGCGTGTCTACAGTATGCTTGCTAATATTTAGCGTTTTAGCTATTTCATCGCTTGTTTTTTTGTAATTAATAAGCGTATCACATCTCTTTCTCTATTACTTACTGCATCTAAAATATTAATATTTGAAATATTTTGATAGTATAATGTTTCATACTCATTATTATCATTTAAATACTTAGCACTTGCACAAATATCCATTTCTATTGCTCCGTGTAAAACTGTATAATGTGCCAATCCAATAATTGGTTTATTAGCTTCATCAAATTGAAGAGGTGTTGTGTTTTGAACTACATTTACATATACACCATCAGCATTTTTTATACGATAATTCCAAGTATAGCTCATTTTTTTGCGTTGCTAGTCATTTAATTCAGACATTGTAAACTGCATTAAATTTTGTAAACTCTTAATCCAAAGTTGAATATCATCTGGGTGAAATAAAGACCAAAAATACTCCATACCACCAGCTAACATTTTTTCTTTATCTAAACCTGTACAGCCAGTAAAGTTCTTGCTTATGTATTCAAAACTTTGATGAACTGTGTTTGTTATACAGTAAAAAGTAGAGTTATATGGATAAAAATAATCTAGCTCAATTAATTTTTTAATATGCTCTTCGATTTCTACTGTAGGGTAGGTTTCAAAAATTTTATTATAGATATTATTAATTTACTCTTTTCTCATAATACTGTAAAAATTTTACCTGGTTCAGCTAAATGTGTGTTTGTAAAAACACTCTGTGCTTCTTCTTTAAATTCGCTAATATTTTTATATCTACCAGAATAATGCCCTAAAATGAGTCGCTTTACATTAGCGTCTTTAGCAATAGTTGCAGCTTGTTTAGTTGTAGCGTGCATCGTTTTTTTTGCTAAATCTTTTCTATCGTCTAAAAAAGTTGCTTCATGGTAAAGTAAATCTACATTCCTTAATAAAGGTACTATATTGGGTTTGTAGGCAGTATCACTACAAAAAGCAAAACGCAATTGTTTTTTTGGAGGTAAGGTTAGTTCTGAATTAGGTACAACTTCACCAGAAGGTAATACTATGTCTTTACCAGCTTTAATATTTAAATAATCTGCTCTATCAATTTCTGGATAGTTTTTAATATTATCTATATGAAGGTTTTTAGGTTTTTCTTTCTCTATAAATAAATATCCATTCGTATAAATTCGATGTTTTAGAGGTATAGTTTTCACGGTTACTTTATCATCATCTAAGATAACTTCACTTTCTTTAGAGGATAGCTCATGAAATTGTATTGGAAATTTAGCATGCGATTGCGTGATTTTCAGTTGCATTAAAGTCATCTTTTTAATGTCTTTGGGACCAAAAATATGCAGTTCACGTTCTCTACCTAATAAACCTAAAGTAGAGATTAATCCTATTAATCCAAAAAAATGATCTCCATGTAAATGAGATATAAAAATGTGATTTATTTTAGAAAAACCTACCTTATATTTTCTCATTTGACGTTGAGTACCTTCTCCACAATCGATTAAAAAATGATGATTATTAATTTCTAAATATTGTGATGTAGGGTAAGCTTTAGCACGTGGAGTAGCAGAATGACAGCCTAAAATAGTTAAACGTATACTCATTTAATAACAAAACGTTTAGAAATAATTCTTTTTTCGTTCTGTATGGAATAAATATAAATACCTGTACTTAAATCTCCTTTAGAAAAAGGAATACTATTAGTGCCTGTTTTTGCCTTAAAAACTTCTTTGTGTATGGTTTTGCCAAGCACATTTTTTACTACAAAAAACACATTGGTATTTTTAGAGGCTTTAAAAGTTATTTTGGTGGTTGATGTAAATGGGTTAGGTGCAGCCGATAAATTATCAATAGATTTTTCTTGTGAAAAAACATTGATGGTAAAAACAAAAAATAAAAAAATAAGTATTTTTTTTATCATTCTTTTGGGGTTAAAATCCTAACTCTCTTTCTATGGCTTCCATTTCTAAGATGTCTTCTGCTTCAATAATTGTGGGTACAATATTAAAATCTTCAGAAAAATCTTCAATATTAGCCTTTGCATTTACAATAACAAATGACGTGCCATTGTTCTTTTTTTCTTGAGCTATATCCAAAAATAGTAAAAAATCTTCTTTTTTATAGTTAATAAAATTAGAAAGTTCAAGTATTAGATTTTCATTTTTAAAATTATCTACTTGTTTTTCAAAGGATTTATAAAATACTTGGATTGAATTTTCTTTTGTAGAAATAAGGGAATATGTTTCTTTTTTCTCTACAATCACAATATTATCTTTTAATTTTTTGTGCTAATAAATAAATAACAGCCATTCTTATAGCAACTCCGTTTTCTACTTGGTTTAAAATAATAGATTGGTTAGAATCTGCAACATCACTAGTAATTTCTACACCTCTGTTTATTGGTCCTGGGTGCATGATTACAATTTTTTTATCTAGGTTATCTAGTATCTCTTTATTAATACCAAAAAGCTGTGTATATTCTCTTGTAGATGGAAAGTATTTAATATCCATACGTTCATGCTGTACTCGTAAAACGTTAGCAACATCACACCACTCAAGTGCTTTTTTAAGATTGGTTTCTACTGTAACTCCTAAACTAGAAATGTACTTAGGTATAAGAGTAGTAGGCCCACAAACTTTTACTTCTGCTCCTTGTAATTGTAGAGCAAAGATATTTGATAAGGCAACTCTTGAATGTAAAATATCACCTACAATTATCACTTTTTTTCCTTTTACAGTGCCTAGTTTTTCTCTTATAGAATAAGAGTCTAATAAAGCTTGTGTAGGATGTTCGTGAGTGCCATCTCCAGCATTTATAATTTTTGCATTTACATGTTTAGACAAGAAAACACCTGCACCAACATTTCCATGACGCATAACAACAATATCTACTTTCATAGATAAAATATTGTTTACAGTATCTATAAGCGTTTCTCCTTTTTTAACAGAGGATTGGCTAGCAGAAAAGTTAATTACATCTGCAGAGAGTCTTTTTTCTGCAAGTTCAAAAGATAATTTTGTTCTTGTACTATTTTCAAAAAACAAGTTAGCAATAGTAATGTCTCGTAAAGAAGGAACCTTTTTAATAGGTCTATTAATAACCTCTTTAAAACCATCTGCTGTTTTAAATATGAGATCAATATCATTTTTATTTAGATATTTTATGCCTAGTAAATGTTCTACACTTAGTTGATCCATATTTATCGTTGTTCTATATAAACTGCGTCTTTTTTATTAGTTTCTTTCCAAGAAACTAATACTTTTTCTTGATTTATAGCATCTACTTGTCTGCCTCTATAATTGGGTTGTATAGGTAGATGTCTACTAAAACGTCTATCAATTAGTACTAAAAGTTCAATATTTTTTGGTCTACCATAAGACTCTAAAGCAGTTAAAGCTGCTCTTACACTTCTACCAGAATATAAAACATCATCAATAATCACTACTTTTTTATCTTCTATTAAAAAGTCAATTTCTGTTGATTTGGCAGACAATGGTTCGTCTCTTCTTCTAAAATCATCTCTGTAAAAAGTAATGTCTAATAAACCAAATTCTAGGGTCTTTATTTGGTATTCATTTTTTAATAAATCTACGAGTCTATTGGCTAAATAAGAACCTCTAGGTTGTAAACCTATCAATACAGAATTAGAAAAATCATTATGATTTTCGATTAACTGACAAGCTAATCTGTGTAAAATAATTTCAATATCTTTTGAGTTAAGAAGTGTTTTTTTGCTCATAAGAAACCTATCAAATTTTAGTTGATAGTTATTGAAAATCAAAATTAACGTAAATAAATGTATATGCAAAATTTATAGTAGCTAAATGCATTAATGATTTTGTTAATTAAATTGTTGAAAACAAAAACCTGATTTTAAAAAGAAAGCAAAGACTTATAGTAAATTTAAAATAACAAATCTTATCTCTTAGCTATGTCTTTAGTGAAATTTGAAAAAATGCTCAAAACCAATAATATCTACTTTTTTGATTTGGTTGAGTTCGAAGAAATAATCATTCATTATTTAGATGTTGGTAAACATGCTTTAGCTAAAAAAGCGGTTAAGTTAGGTTTAGAACAACACCCACAATCAGTAGATTTAAAATTATTACAAGTAGAGCTATTTATTTTTGAAGACGATTTAGAAAAAGCAACTACGTTGTTAAAGGTAATTGAAAACTTAGAACCTAATAACGACGAAGTTTTCATTCAAAAAGCAACCATTTCATCAAAATCAGGTAATCACAAAGAGGCCATAGAAAATTTGAAGAAAGCATTACAGTTTACTAGTGATAAAGTAGATGTTTGGTCATTAATGGGTATGGAGTATCTTTATTTAGATGATTTTGAAAATGCTCGATTAAATTTTGCCAAGTGTATAGATGTAGATTACGAAGATTATTCTGCACTTTATAATATTGTCTATTGTTTTGACATGGAAAAAGAGCACGAATCTGCTATTAAATATTTAAACAGTTACATAGATAGAAACCCTTACTGTGAAGTAGCTTGGCATCAACTAGGGAGACAGTATTTTATGTTAGATATGTTTAAAGAAGCTTTAACTGCTTTTGATTATGCTGTTTTAATTGACGAATCTTTTATAGGAGGATATTTAGAAAAAGCAAAAACTTTAGAAGAGTTAGGTAACTATAAAGAAGCTATAGAAAATTATTCTGTAACTCTTGAGTTAGATGACCCAACTGCTTTTGCTTTTGTTAGAATAGGGGAATGTTACCAAAAGTTGAATGATTTTGATAATGCTATTATTTTTTATAAAAAAGCAGTTCATGAAGATCCATTATTAGATAGAGGTTGGATTTTATTGACCAATCTTTACTATGATGTTAAAAATTATCAAAAAGCATCTTATTATATTTCAAAAGCTTTAAAGATAGATGAAGATAATTCTTTGTACTGGAGACGTTATTCAGAAATACAGATAAAACTAAACTTTTATGAAGAAGCAATTGAAGGATTTAGAAAATGTTTACAATTAAACGATCATGCATTAGAAGTATATATTGCTTTAGTAGATGTATTATGTTTTGTAGGTGAATTTAATGATGCTGTTGCAGTATTGTTTAAAGCTCAAAAAATTTACAAAGATTTTGCAGAAATTGAATATAGATTAGCAGGTTTGTTTTTTTTACTAAATAAAATAAAATATGCTAAAAACCACTTAATTGCAGGTATGAAAATAGATTATGATTACCACATAATTCTATCAGAAATGTATCCTGTGGTATATGAAAACCAAGAAATACAAAAATTACTTTTAAACTTTAAAAAAGCATTAGAATAAAAAAACCTGAAGTTTACTTCAGGTTTTTTTATTTTTTATTTTAAGGTTATCACCCCACAACCAACTCTGGCACCTGCAGCTCCTGAAGGTTGAGATTTAAAATCATCTGCACTTGCATGTACAATAATAGCATGGTTTAAAATGTTTTTATTTTCATCTTCACAACCAATACACCAGAAATCACTTTCTTTTTCAATAGTAGCTACTCCATTTTCATCAGCCTCTAAATTTCCAATATCCCCACTATGAAACTCGCCATGTTTCCATTTTCCATGATTGTCTTTAGTAGGATTCCAATGACCACCTGCAGATTTTCCATCATCTGAAGAACAATCTCCATTTTCGTGAATATGAATAGCATGTGTACCAGGTGTTAACCCATTTATTTTTGCTGACATCATTATTTTACCATCTTTCTCTGTAAATGTTACAGTTCCATTAACATTGCTACTACTTTTAGCAGTTATAGTAGCAATGGCTTGTTGCTGTTCTGTTTTACAAGATGTAAAAAACATTATACTTACAAATACAATACAAAGTGTTTTTAAAATTTTCATATACTTTTTATTTTCTGTTAGGGTACCAATTTAATTGTACTACTTCAATCTCATTGTTACCATTATTAATAAGTTTTTTAAATTTAGATACATCACTTAACCCATTAGTGCCTTTGTAATGATAAGGATAAACTTGTTTTGGCTTAAATTCTAAAACTGCGCTTGCAGCACTCTCAACTGTCATTGTGTAAGGTAGATTCATACAAACAAAAGCTTTGTCTATGTTATTTAGGTTTCTCATTTCAGGGATGTCTTCTGTATCTCCAGAAAAATATATTCTTTCATTATCAATGTTAAAAACATATCCATTTCCTCTTCCTTTTGAGTGAAATTTAAGCGCCTCTTCTCTTAAATTGTACATAGGTATAGCTTCAACACTAAAATTATTTATTGTTTTAGATTCCCCATTATTTATAACAATAATTTCTTTTGCATTTATAGCTTGTAGTTGTTTTGCTACAGCATCTGGGGTAACAATAGTTGTGTTAGCTAAGTCAAGTTCATTAAGTGTTTTTTTATTCATATGATCTCCATGAATATCTGTAATAAAAATATAATTAGGAGTTTTAAAACCTTCAAAAGCTTTAGCACCACCTGTTGGGTCTATATAAATAACTGTTTCACCAAATTCTAAAACTGCTGTTGCATGTGAAATAGGAGTGATTTTTATATCACTCTTTTTTACTTCTGTTTTCTCAAAAATCAAGTTATTGTTTTTTTGTTCTTCAGCTTTTTTACAAGAAAAAATTGATGCTGAAATAACTAAAAAAGTTAGGATAGTTTTCATAGTAAATAGTTTGTTTCTCAAAGATATGAATATTAATATTTGAGGGTTGTTAAGGTTTCTTTAAAATCTATTATCTTCGTTTTTAAAATAAAATATGAGCAGAAAAATTAAAGATTATATTATTATTGGTTTTAAAGGAATGGCTATGGGTGCTGCAGATGTTGTGCCTGGTGTTTCTGGAGGTACTATTGCCTTTATTTCTGGTATTTATGAAGAATTATTAGGTTCTATAAGTAATGTAAATCTTAAGCTTTTTAATACTTTAAAAAAAGAAGGCTTAAAGGCGGCTTGGAAACAAGTAAATGGTAACTTTTTACTTTCTCTCTTTTTAGGAATATTTATTAGTGTTGTAACTTTAGCAAAAGCGATAAAATATTTATTGGAAAATGAGCCTATACTTTTATGGTCTTTCTTTTTTGGTTTGGTTTTAGCAAGTATAATTTATGTTGCAAAACAAATTACTAAATGGAATTTTATTAGTGTTTTACTTTTACTTTTATCTTCTTTTCTTGCTTATTATGTAACTACCTTAAACCCTTTGATAAATGAAAATTCTTCTTTATTATTTTTGTTTTTGGCTGGTGTTATTGCAATTTGTGCAATGATATTACCTGGTATTTCAGGGGCATTTATTTTAGTTTTGTTAGGTGCTTATAAAACCATTTTAACAGCAGTAGATGATAGAGATTTAAAAACAATAACTACTGTTGGTTTAGGTGCAATTGTAGGTTTATTAAGTTTTTCTAAAATTTTAAAATGGTTATTTTCTAATTATAAAAATTATACACTTGCTGCATTAACAGGGTTTATTATTGGTTCTTTAAATAAGATTTGGCCATGGAAAGAAACCTTAACTTGGCGCACAAACTCTCATGGTGTAAAAGTACCTTTTAATCAAGTTAGTGTTTCACCATTTTCTTTTGAAGTAGACCCTCAGATTCCTTTTGCAGTTTTACTTGCATTAATTGGTTTTTTATTAATTTTATTGATGGAAAAGTTAGCTGTTAAAAAACAATAAATGCAAAAAGACAGAAGTTTTTTAGATAAAATTTACCTTTTTATAAAAGGTATTGCAATGGGAGCTGCAAACAAAGTTCCTGGTGTTTCTGGAGGAACTGTGTCTTATGTTTTTGATTTTTATGAAGAGTTAATTTATTCTTTTAGAAGAATAAACATAGATGCTTTTAAATTACTATTTACTGGTAAATTTAAAAGTTTTTATAAATATACCAATGGGCAGTTTTTAACCTTGGTTATGGGAGGTAGCATCTTTAGCTACTTTAGTGTTTCTTTAATTCTTGATTATTTTTTAAAGCACTATGAACTTTATGTTTGGAGCTGTTTTTTTGGGATGATAATTGGCTCTATCTATTACATAGGTAAAGATTTTGGAAAATGGTCTAGAGTAAGTTTTGTGTTTTTGTTGATTGGCATTTCTTTAGGCTTAGCCATAAGTTTTTTAAAACCAGCCACAGAAAATGATAATCTTTGGTTTGTGTTTTTTTGTGGAATTATTGGTGTATCTGGTATGACTTTACCTGGCTTATCTGGCTCTTTTATATTAATTCTATTAGGTAATTATGTGTTATTATTGGTAGATTCTGTTAATGTGTTTTTTAATATCATTACAAATGTATTAACAGGTAATTTTGAAGTGCTTTCAGATCCTATTAAAATTAGATATTTAAAAATCATTTCTGTTTTTACAGCAGGCTCTGCTTTTGGTTTAGTAACAATTTCTCATGTTTTAGGATATGTGCTAAGTAAATGGAATAAATTAGTAAATGCAATAATTATTGGATTTATTGCAGGTTCTTTAGGTATTGTTTGGCCTTGGAAAAAAACGATTTATGTAAAAAAAGATAATATTTTTCAAACAGATATAGCTGGCAATAAAATTGTAGAAAATTACGAACGATACCTACCAGAATTTTATAGTTTTGAAACTTTTACAGCTATCTTTTTTATCTTTTTGGGTGTTGGGTTAGTATTGGCTTTAGATTATTATGACAAAAAATACAGAAATTAAATTATTTGGACTTTTAGGAAAAAATATATCTTATTCTTTTTCTAGAGGTTATTTTAAAGACAAGTTTAAGCAATTAGGTTTAGATAACTTTAAATACCTAAATTTTGATTTAAAAGAAATTAAAGATTTTAAGGAAGTTTTAGATAACAATCCAAATATTAAAGGCTTAAATATTACAATTCCATATAAAGAAGAAATTTTTCCATTCTTAGATAAAATAGATGTAACAGCAAAAAAAATAGGTGCAGTTAATACTATTAAATTTACAAAGAGAGGTAATTTAAAAGGATATAACACAGACGCTTTTGGTTTCGAAAATTCATTATTGCCTTTACTAAAATCAAATCATAAAAAAGCACTAATATTTGGTACAGGAGGTGCATCTAAGGCAATTGCTTTTGTTTTAAAAAAGAATAATATAAAATTTAAGTTTGTTTCAAGAAATCCAACTAAGAAAAAAGAAATTTCTTATTTAGATATTAATAAAGAACTTCTATTAGAGACGCATCTTATTATAAATTGTACTCCTTTAGGAACTTCACCTAATGTAAAACTTTGCCCAGAATTACCTTATCAATATCTTTCTAAAAATCATTTACTTTATGATTTAATTTATAATCCAGAAGTCACTACTTTTTTATCTAAAGGAAAAGAAAAAGGAGCTACCATAAAAAATGGATTAGAAATGTTGCAACTTCAAGCAGAAGAATCCTGGAGAATATGGAATTCTTAATACGATAATAAATATTACTTATAAATAACTATTGCTATTTATGTAAGTTGTTGTTATTTTTGATGACTATATAATTATAGTATTATATAAAGACCTTTAAACATTGTAGATATGTTAGAAAATGATGACAATAAAGCTGTCAATAAAGAAGAAGAAGCTTTAGAAACAAACAACAATCAAGAAGTAAATGAACAAGTAGATGCAACTGAAGCAATAGATGAGATTGAAAAATCTGTTGCAGAGGAAGCAGAAAAGGAAGATGAAAAAGAGGACGATTCATTACCACAGATTGACTACAGTAAACTATCTATTGAAGAGTTAGTAGATGCATTAAAAAAGTTACTTAATGATAATGCAGCTCATAAAATTAAGTCTCAAGTAGAAAAAATAAGAAGTAGTTTTAATAAAAAATTCGGAAAACTTTTAGCTGAAAAAAAAGCCCAGTTTTTAGAAGCTGGAGGTAATACTATTGATTTTAAATTTAATAGTCCTGTAAAAGAAGAATATAATAAACTACTATCTGAATATAAAAGAACTAGAGACGCTTACTATAGTGAACTAGAAAATCGTTTAAACGAAAATTTAGAAAAAAGGTTATTAGTTATAGAGCGATTAAAAGCTTTAATTGATGAAGCAGATCCTAAAACTATGTATACCGTTTTTAAAGAAATTCAAGATTCTTGGAGACAAATTGGGCCAGTTCCAAAAACTAGATACAATGATACTTGGAAAATATATCATTTTCATGTAGAAAGGTTTTATGACTTATTACATTTAAGTAAAGATTATAGAGATTTAGACTTTAAAAATAATTTAGAAGAAAAGTTAAAAATTATAGCAGAAGCAGAAGCTTTAACTTTAGAAAAAGATGTGAATTATGCAGCAAAAAAATTGCAAGATTTACATAAAGCTTGGAAAGAAGATATTGGACCTGTAGCTTCTGAAATGAGAGAAGAAATTTGGAAAAAGTTTAGCAACGCTACAAAAAAAATACATGATAGAAGGCATGAGCATTACAAAGAAATGCGTTCTAAGGTTCAAGAAATTATTGAGAAAAAATTAGAAGTAATTCAAGAATTAAATAATTACGATTTCTCTAAGAATGATTCTCATAACGATTGGCAAAAAAGTATTAAAGAAATAGAAAAATTAAGGCAAAAGTATTTTGATGCTGGTAAGTTGCCTTATGCAAAAAGTGAGGAAGTTTGGCAAAAGTTTAAAGCAGCAACAAAACGCTTTAATGCAGAAAAAAATGCTTTTTATAAGCAAGAAAAAAGTGGTCAGCAAGATAACTTAAAAAAGAAATTAGCCTTAATTAAAATAGCTGAATCTTTTAAAGATAGTGAAGATTGGGAAGAAGCAACAAATACCATGAAGAAAATTCAATCTGATTGGAAAAAAATTGGGCACGTACCACGTAAATTCTCAGACGATATTTGGAAAAAATTTAAAGCAGCTTGTAATCATTATTTTGATAGGTATCATCAACAAAAAAATGCAATAAGTAAAGAACAGCAAGCTATTGTAGATGCTAAAAAAGAGTTTTTAGAGAAATTAAAAGAAACTAAAAAGGCTACTAAAGATTCTTTAACAAAAGCAATTAATGATTGGAATGATTTAGGTAGATTACCTAGAAAATTTAGGCACTTAGATGGTAAATTTAATAAACAATTAGACTTACTATTAGATAAATTATCTGTTGACAAAACAGAGTTTACAATGCTTAAATTTACTAATACAATAGATGGTCTTGTAGATGATAATGAATCAAGAAAATTAGAATCTGAAGAAATCTTTATTAGAAAGAAGATCGATGAAATTAAAAGAGAAATTCAACAATTAGAAAATAATTTAGGATTTTTCCAAAATGCAGACGAAAAGAACCCTTTAGTTGTTAATGTAAAAAATCAAGTGAAAGATTTTAAAGAAAACTTAGACGTTTGGAAACAAAAACTAAGCTACATTAAAAATAAAGATTATTAAATGAAAAATGCCAAACTTAATGTTTGGCATTTTTTTTATAATTTTATTAAGAGAAAATCTTATCTATTTTTTCTTTTTCTTCTTCTGCTAAAGCAGCATCTACAAGAATTCTTCCACTATATTCGTCGATAGTAATTTTCTTTCTATTAGCAATTTCTAATTGTACTTGAGGTGGTATAGTAAAATAAGAACCTCCAGAAGCACCTCTTTCTATAGCTACAACTGCTAAACCGTTTTTTACTTTTTTACGAATTCTTGAATAAGCAGAAAATAAATGCTCATCTAAAGACTTAGAAAACTCTTCAGATTTTTCTAAAAGTAACTTTTCTTCTTTTTCAGTTTCTTTTAAAATAGCATCTAATTCAGCTTTTTTATGACCTAAATGCTTTTCTTGTTTTTCTAATCTTTCTTTAGTAGCATCAATTACTTCATTCTTCTGAGCAATTTTTGCTTTAAATTCATTTATTCTTTTTTCAGCTAATTGAATTTCTAAATCTTGGTATTCGATTTCTTTAGATAAAGAATCAAACTCTCTATTATTACGAACCTTCTTTTGTTGCTCATCATACTTCTTCATTAACCCTTTAGATTCTTCAATTGCTAACTTTTTGTTATTAATATCTGTTTCTAAATTGGCAACATCTTCGTTTAGATTAGAAATTCTTTTTTGTAAACCAGCTACTTCATCTTCTAAGTCTTCTACTTCTAAAGGAAGTTCCCCTCTTACATTTCTAATTTCATCTATTCTAGAGTCAATTAATTGTAAGTCATATAAAGCTCTTAATTTTTCTTCAACTGAAACTTCTTTCTTCTTTGCCATGTTTATATATAATAAATTGGATTTGTACTTTTTTCTGATAAAACGATTGCAAAATTACTAAATTTTTTTGTAAGATAATCAACTAAAAGTCTTTTTGTAAACTGCTCACTCTCATAATGTCCAATATCTGCCAAAAGAATTTTATTTTCTGCTTTAAAAAAGTCATGATATTTAAAATCAGCACTTACATAAGCATCTGCTTTTTCTTTAATTGCATTAGAAATTGCAAAACTACCAGAACCACCTAATACAGCTACTCTATGTATTTTTTTATGCAATAAATTAGAATAGCGAACACAATCAGTTTGCATTGTTTTTTTTAAATAAACTAAAAAATCTTTTTCTTCTAAAGGTTTTTCTAGTTCACCAATCATTCCCATACCAATATTTTGATGCACATTTTCTGTAGTCGTAATTTCATAAGCTACTTCTTCATAAGGATGATTTTCAAATAAGGCTTCTAGAATTGCAGCTTCATTTTTTTGCTCAAAAGTGATTGTTAGTTGAATTTCTTCTTCTTTTTGTAATTCCCCTTTTTTACCTAATACAGGGTTAGAATTTTCATTCCCTTTAAATGTAACTTCTCCAATATTAGTAAAAGAGCAATGATCATAATTACCAATATTTCCTGCTTTTGCTTCAAATAGAGCTTGTCTTATTTTTTCTAAGTAATCTTTTGGTATATAGGTTGTTAGTTTTTTTACTAATCCTTTTTTTGGTATTAAAACCTTGGTGTTTTGTAATCCTAAAACTTCACAAATTTTTGCAGAAACTCCTTTGTTAGAATTATCTAAAGCTGTGTGGGTTGCATAAATAGCAATATCATTTTTTATTGCTTTTAAAACTGCCTTTTCTACATATGAGTTACCATTTAACTTCTTTAATCCACTAAAAATTATAGGATGAAAGCTTATAATTAAATTGCAATTTTTTGCAATAGCTTCATCTACAGTTTCTTCTAAAGTATCTAAAGTAACTAATACGCCTTTAACTTCGGTTTGGTAGTTACCAACTAATAAACCAACATTATCAAAATCTTCTGCATAAGCTAGAGGTGCTAATTCTTCAATATAATTTGTTACGTCTTTAATTTTCATTTTATGAATTTAACAAAATCAAAGTTAACATTTTTAATGTATTTTTACCTTAATGAAATATCTAAGGTTTTTATTATTTCCGTTTTCATTTATTTATTATTTGATTACCTCAATACGTAACTTTTTGTATGATAATCAAATTTTAAAATCATATTCATTTTCTATACCTATTATTACTGTTGGAAATTTAAGTGTTGGAGGAACAGGAAAAACACCGCAAATTGAATATTTAATAGCATTGTTAAAAGATAGTTATAAAACAGCTGTATTAAGTAGAGGTTACAAGCGAAAATCAAGTGGTTTTTTATTGATTAATAAAGATAATACTTATGTAGATTCTGGTGATGAACCTATGCAATACTTTAAAAAGTTTAGTAATATTTCTGTTGCTGTTGATGAAAAAAGAGCCAGAGGAATACAGAATTTACTATGTTTAAAAGAGACTGATGTAGTTCTTTTAGATGACGCATTTCAACATAGAAAAGTAAAAGGAAGTTATGCTATACTCCTTACTAAGTATAATGATTTATTTATAAAAGATTTTATTTTACCAGTTGGAAATTTAAGAGAAAGTAGGAGAGGGGCACAAAGAGCTAATGCTATAGTTGTCACTAAATGCCCAGAAAATTTACCATTAAAAAAACAAGAAGCTATAAGTAAGTTATTTAACACTTATAATGCAGCTGTTTTCTTTTCTAAAATTTCATATGCTTCAAGTATAAGAGGGATAAATGAAATAGCAGTTAATGAGTTATCTAATTATAAAGTATTATTAATTACTGGTATTGCTAACCCAACATCATTATTGAGTTTTTTAAAGAGCAATAATGTCGATTTTGATCATTTAGAATATCCAGATCACCACAATTTTATAGAAAAAGATATCTTAAAAATTAAAAAAAGATATCAAGAAATTGCAACAAAGAATAAGTTGATTTTAACCACAGAAAAAGATTTTGTAAGGTTAGAATTTAAACTTAATAATCTTTACTATTTACCTATTAAAACAGCTTTTTTAGAAGAGAAACAGCAAATAAATTTTGATGATTTAATTCTATCTCACATAAAAAATTTTAAATAAAAATACCAGAAATTTTAAAGAGATTAAAAAAATCTTTTAATAATGGTATATTTTTTGATATTTTTGAAACAACTTAAAACCCCCACTTATGAAAAAAACAATAATTAAAGCCACCTGGCTTTTTACTTTAATTGCTTCACTAAACCCACAAGAAGTGCGAAATGATTCTTTTCTAGAAAGCTTACACATTAAAAGTAAAAAATTAGAATTAGTAGATTCAATAAAACTGAATTGGATTTCTAATTACGATGAGGCTTTAGAAATTTCTAAAAAAGAAAAAAACCAGTTTTGATTTATTTTACAGGTTCTGATTGGCGTGGGCCTTGTAAAGTTTTACATGAAAAATTGTTTCACACAGAAAAATTTAAAAATTTCTGCTAAATAGCTATAAATTATAGCTTATTATAGAATAAGCTCTTAATAATACCATCTGATAGACCAATTTTAGGTACGTATATTTTTCTAGCCCCACTCCATTTCATTGCAGATAAGTAAATTTTTGTAGCAGGAATAATAACGTCAGCTCTATCTGGATTAAGGCTTAGCTCAGAAATTCTGTCTTGATAGCTCATTTTTTTTAAGAATTGATATTGAGCATTTAAGTAGATGTAAGAAATAGGTTTACCCTCAGTTCTACCAGACATTTTAAAAAGTTTATTAATGTTACCACCAGAACCAATAAGAGATAATCTTTTTAAATCCTTGGTATTTTTTTTAACCCACTTTTCTACGTTAGCAAAAATAATTTTGTTTTCTGATTTTTTATTATTTAGCAACCTAACTGTACCCATTTTAAAAGATTTAGAGGTTATAATTTTGCCTCCAGAAAAAATGGTAAATTCTGTACTACCACCACCAACATCTACATATAAGTAAGAATTGTCTCCTTCAATTAGAGTATTTAAATCTGTAAAAGATATAATAGCTGCTTCTTCTTTACCACCAATAATATCTATATCTACACCAGTTTCTTCTTTTATTTTTGCAATAACTTCTTTACCATTTTTAGATTCTCTCATAGCAGAAGTTGCGCAAGCTTTATATTTTTCTACATGATGAACTTTCATCAATAATTTAAATGCTTGCATTGCATCAATCATTCTTGTAACGTTTTCATCAGAAATAATACCAGATACAAAAGCGTCTGAACCTAATCTAATTGGTACACGAACTAAAGATGATTTTTTAAATTGAGGTTCTGCATTTTCTCTAACAATAACATTAGAAACCAATAATCTAATTGCGTTAGAACCAATATCAATTGCACCGTATTTTTTAATTTCTAACACCTTAAATTATTTGTGGTTTTTAGGAAATTCAACCATAAATGTTTTTCCTTTTTTAATGTTTTTCCAGTGTTTTTCATCAAACTTAAGACCAACTATACCACATGTGGTAACATGAGCAATTGGCTTATTACCAAACTTATTTACAAAAGTATTAATACCATGATCATGACTAAAAACCATAGCTGAATTAAAACCATCATCTAAAGCAAGAACTGTTTTTACTAAATAACCATCACTAAAACTGTATAACTGCTTGTTAATTTGAAGATTTGCTAAAGGATAACCTAAGTTTTCACAAAAAATAACAGCAGTATGCAATGCTCTATTTGCACTACTAGATAACAGTAAATCTGGTCTTTGTATATTCTTAGACAAAAATTTAGACATTAAATGTGCATCATTAATTCCTCTTTTTTTAAGAGGCCTGTCTATATCATCTATACCTGAATATTCCCAAGAAGATTTTGCGTGGCGAACAATATATAAGGTTTTCATTTTAAGTTTGATGTTAGTTATGTAAATATAAAATTTATGGAGCTAATCTTTCTAATTTCCAAGAAAAATCTTCTTGTAATGTATATCTTATTCTATCATGAAGTCTATTGGGTCTACCTTGCCAAAACTCCATAGATATAGGTTTTACAAGGTATCCTCCCCAATGTTTTGGTCTAGGTATTTCTTTATTCTGAAACTTATTTTCGTATAATTTTAAGTTTTCTTCTAACTCTTTTCTAGAGTTTACTGTACTGCTTTGATTAGATGCCCAAGCACCTAGTTTACTTCCATTTGGTCTTGATTCAAAATAACCATCAGATAAATTTTCAGATAATTTTTCTGCTTGTCCTTTAATTATAATTTGCTGCTCTAGTGCAGGCCAAAAAAACGAGATACATAATTGATTGTTATTTGCTATTGATTTTCCTTTTTCAGATTCATAATTAGTGTAAAATATAAAACCTTCCCAAGTGTATTTTTTTAGCAAAACGACTCTGCTTTTTGGGAAGCCATCTAAACCTATTGTAGAAACAGTCATTGCATTTGTTTCTTCTACAGTATCTGATTCATCAGCATTAATAAACCACTTTTGAAATAACTCCATTGGGTTTTCTGGACAATTGCTTTCTAATAATTCTTCTTTTTCGTAAGATTTTCTGTAGTTACTTAGATCTTTAGTCATATCAAAATTTATATTGTAAAAATACAAATGTTTTAGATATGAATATACAAAAAAAAAGAGCTGATTTCTCAGCTCTCTTTGCACAATAGTTCTAAATTAATACCCCTAAAAATTATTTAAACTATTGATTTATTATTATACTTTTTCTTTATCTTCTAAAAAGAATTTTAGAGGTTCCGTAATTACTTTCTTTACTAGCTACTTTAAGTAAGTACATACCAGTTTTTAATGAGTTAAAGCTAAATGATAATTCATTTTTACCAGTGGTTAACTTATTCTTACCTTTATAGATTACTTTATTTTTTATTTTCATACATTAAGCAATTGATATTTAGAAAGTTATTTTTTTATAGTTTTTAGTAAGAAAAGGCCAAAAAAAGTTAATAATCCATTAACAATCAATAAAGCAAAACCAAAATCAAAATTAAAATATTTAAGTAATGAAGTATTTAATACATAAGTAGCAATAGGTGAAAAAATACAAACTAAAGGCACCCATTTATCTTTTAATTGGTATTTAGTAAATAATCCAAAAGCATATAATCCTAATAAAGGTCCATATGTATAATTTGCGAAGGTGAATATTTTTGCTATCACACTCTCGTCTGCAATAAAATATTTAAAAATTAAAATAGTTGCAATTAAAATAAAAGAAAAAAGAACATGAATTTTCTTTCTTGTTTTTTCTTGTGCTTGTTGATCTTTCTTTTTATTGATCTCTAAAATATCTATACTAAAAGAAGTGGTTAAAGATGTTAAAGCAGAATCAGCACTTGAATAAGCTGCAGCAATTAAACCCAATAAAAAGAAAATAGCTGTTGCTAGTCCTAAACTTCCTTTGGTTGCAATAATAGGAAAGAGTTCATCTTTATGTGCATCAATTCCATTTTTTTGAGCATAATCTGTAAGTAAGACTCCTAATGCCAAAAAGAAAAAGTTTACAATTACTAAAACAATGGTAAACCAAAACATATTTTTTTGAGCATCTTTTAGATTTCTACACGTTAGATTTTTTTGCATCATATCTTGGTCTAAGCCTGTCATAACAATAGCAACAAAAGCGCCTGCTAAAAAACGTTTCCAGAAATAATCTCCTGTTTTTACATCATCAAAAAAGAATGTTTTAGATAGTTTACTATCTGCTACATAGGTAAAAATATTACTGATTTGCATTTCATTTGAAATTGTATAAATACAAATACCAACTGCAAGTAGCATAAATAAAGTTTGCAAAGTATCTGTCCAAACAATTGTTTTAATTCCGCCTTTAAACGTATAAAGCCATATTAATAAAATAGTAATAGTTACAGTTACCCAAAATGGGATACCAAATTCATCAAACAATAATAATTGCAAAACATTGGCAACTAAAAATAAACGGAATGCAGCACCAATAGTTCTAGATAAAAGAAAAAAACTAGCTCCTGTCTTATAAGAATTTTTACCAAACCTGTCTTCTAAATAGGTGTAAATAGAAGTCAAATTTAAGCGATAATAGAGTGGAAGTAAAACTAAACCTATAACTGCATAACCTACAACATAACCTAACACCATCTGCATATAGCTCATGCTTTGTGCTTCTACCCAACCAGGAACTGATATAAAAGTAACTCCAGAAAGCGAAGCTCCAATCATGCCAAAAGCTACTAAATACCAAGGAGAAGAGTTGTTTGCTTTAAAAAAAGTTTGATTATTAGCAGATTTTCCTGTGATGTAAGAAATAAAAATCAATACAGAAAAATAAGCAACTATTAGTAAGACAATATGAAGTGGTTGCATGCTTGTAAATTACGAATTACGATTTTTAAATTACGAATATAGGCTGTTTTTAGAGATAAAAAAATCTGTAATCTAAAAACTAAAATTGTAATTTTGCTTTATGGATTTTTCTTCAAAACTTTTAGAAAATGCAGTCAATGAGGTATCACGTTTGCCAGGAATTGGTAAGCGAACAGCTTTACGTTTAGTACTTCATTTATTAAAGCAACCTAAAGAGCATACTTCTTATTTATCAAACGCTTTATTAAGTTTAAGAAACGAAGTGAAAACCTGCGAAAAATGCCATAATATTTCTGATACTGTTTTGTGTGATATTTGCCAAAACCCAAAAAGAAATCCAGAAATTGTATGTGTGGTAGAAGATATTAGAGATGTCATGGCTATAGAAAGTACAGCTCAATTTCAGGGTTTGTATCATGTTTTAGGTGGAAAAATTTCACCTATAGAAGGTATTGGGCCTCAAAATTTACAAATAGATTCTTTGGTAGATAAGGTTTCTAAAGGAGAAATTAAAGAGCTTATTTTTGCCTTAAGTTCTACAATGGAAGGTGATACCACTAACTTTTATATTTTTAAACAAATAGAAAAGTTTGGTATTACGACTTCTACAATTGCAAGAGGAATAGCAGTTGGTGATGAATTAGAATATGCAGACGAAGTTACTTTAGGAAGAAGTATTTTAAATAGAATACCTTTTGAGAATAGTTTAAGAAATTAATTGATTTATGTGCTATCATGTTTCTTTAACCAAATCAAAGCCAGAAATTCAGAATAGATTTAAAACTACGTTTAAGAATCCAGATTTATTTGAGCCTTACTATCACTTAAATGGATTTAGCAATGCAAATGGTTTTATAATAACTTCAGAGAATCATCAAATAGATAAAGCTAAATGGGGTTTAAAACCAGAAAATTTTACTGAACAACAGCTATTTAATTTAAATACTTTAAATGCTAAATCTGAAACTGTTTTTCAAAGCCCTTTATTTAGTGAGCCCATTATTAAAAGAAGATGTTTGGTTTTGGCAGATGGTTTTTATGAAAGTAAACATATTAATGGTAAAAAATTTCCACATTATATTTATTTAGAAAAGAATAGTCTTTTTGCATTTGCAGGCATTTATAATTATGAAAATAATGGAGCTATAAATTTTTCTATACTTACTATAAGTGCTAACCCATTTATGGCTAATATTCATAATTCAAAAAAAAGAATGCCAATTATTATAGATGATGATTTTGAAAAAGATTGGTTAAATCATTCACTAAAAGAAAATGAAGTGAAAGAGCTAGTTGCTAGTTGCTTTACTAAAAAAGAACTTAAAGCACATTCAGTTTCTAAAGATTTGCACAGTAAAAGAGAAACTAATAGTAAAGAGATTTTAAAGCCTTTGTATTATCAAGAATTAAACACTTTATTTGATTAGTTTTCTTTAATAGATACTTCTGTTAACTTATGTGTTTTGGTTATTTTCTTCTTAAACGAGTAAAAAGCCATAAAAACACTTATTATCATCAAAATTGCAGCTAATAAAAAAGGAGCACCAGCAAACTCAAAAGGAGCATCATCTTTGGTAAAGTAATAGAAAATTCCTGTCATTACTGGTGGGCCAACAATAGCAGAAGCACTCATTAAGCTTGTTAGTGTGCCTTGTATTTCACCTTGTTCTGTATTAGGTACTTGTATAGAAATAACAGCTTGTAAAGCTGGGCCTGCAATACCACCCAAACAATAAGGAATTAGAAAGATAAACATCATCCAACTATCTGTTGCAAATGTAAATAACAACATACCTAAACTATATAAAAAGAAACCTAAGTAAATGCTTTTTTCATTTCCTAATCTTGGGTTTATCCAACGAATTAAAACACCTTGAACCACTGCAACACAAAGTCCAATCATTCCTAAAGATAGCCCCACCATTTTTTCATCCCATTTAAATTTATACATGGTAAAATAACTCCAGTTACTTTGTATGGCATGTGATGCTACATATAAAATAAACATAGATAAAACTAAGCCAATTAATGTTGGGTATTTCTTTAATCCAATAAAACTTCCTATTGGATTTGCTCTTTTAATATCAAAAGCTCTTCTATTTTCTTTGGGTAAAGATTCTGGTAAAATAAAATAGCCATATAAAAAGTTTATAAAACATAAAACAGCTGTTGCATAAAATGGTACTCTAGCTCCATATTGTCCTAATAAACCACCAATTACAGGGCCAATGATGAAACCTAAACCAAATGCTGCACCTATCATTCCAAAGTTTTTAGCTCTATTTTCTGGAGTGCTAATATCTGCTATGTAAGCAGAGGCTGTAGTAATACTTGCACCAGTAATACCTGCAATAATTCTACCAATAAAAAGCCATAAAATAGTTGGTGCAAAGGCTAGTAAAATATAATCTAAGGTAAATCCAAAAAGGGAGATTAATATAATAGGTCTTCGTCCATACTTATCGCTTAAATTCCCTATTAATGGAGCAAATATAAATTGAGTAATCGCATATGCAAAAGTAAGCCAGCCTCCAATTTTTGCAGCTTCACTTATGTCTCCATTAATTAACTCTTCTATTAAACCTGGTATTACAGGAATAATAATTCCCCAGCCAATAACATCTATTAGCATGGTTATAAAAATGAAACCTAAAGCTGCTTGCTTTTTATTTTTTCTCATGGATAAAAATGAGTGGCAAAGAAAAGAAAAATTACTCGTTATTTTCTTTGAGAGAAGAATTATCGTTAGTTTTCACTTCCTCTAAAACTTCTTTTTCAGCTTTGTCCCAAGATTTTTTTTCACGTATTCTTTTGTACAATTTTATAGAAAGCATTAATAAAACACCAAAAAGCACAATACCAACTACGCCCCAAACCCAACTTATTGAGTTTTTTACAGTCACTAAAAATACAACAGCAAATAAAATGATAGTAGATACTTCATTAAATAACCTCAATTTAAAGGCAGAGAATTTTATAATATCGTTTTGTAATTTTTTGTAAATATTTTGACAAAATCCATGATAAAAATATAAACCAAAGACAAAAGCTAGCTTTACAAGCATCCAAGATTCAGATAAGTAAAATGGTGATTCGTAGAGCATCCAAAAAGCAAAAAAACTAGCTAAAATGGCAGATGGCCAAGTTATAATATACCATAATCTTTTACTCATCAATTTGTATTGTGTTTGTAAAATTGACTTTGCTGGTTCTAATTTAGTTTCTGCTTCTGTATGGTAAATAAATAATCGAACTATGTAAAATAAACCAGCAAACCAAGTTACTACAAAAATGATGTGTAAAGCTTTTATGTAAAGGAAGTCCATAGTTGTTAGTTTTTGGTTTAAAAGTGTATTTAATTTTGCTAATTGCTATTTGTTTTTCCATTCATCTATCCAAGAAACCATCACATCTACCCAATCATTATTGTCATTTAAACAAGGTATTGCATAAAAGTTTTTTCCTCCTGCTTCTACAAATTCTTCTCCACCTTCCATAGCTATTTCTTCTAAAGTTTCTAAACAATCAGAAACAAAGGCAGGTGTAACTACAGCTAAATTTTCAACACCATTTTCTGCAAATTTTTCAATAGTTTTATCTGTATAGGGTTGTAACCAAGGATCATTACCTAATCTAGATTGAAAGGTAGTAAAATATTGTTCTGGTTTTAAATCTAAATACTCAACTACCTGTTTTGTAGTTTCATAGCACTGATGTTTATAACAAAATTGATGTGCTTCAGATTTGGTTTTGCAACAAATAAAATTTTGATCTGATGGATTACAATGACTTTTTGTTACATCAGATTTTCTGATATGTCTTTCAGGTACTCCATGATAAGAGAACATAATTTTATCCCATTCTTTATCAGCCAAATAATCTTTTATACTATTCGCAAGAACTTTTATATATTCTTCTTTATGATAAAATGCTGGAATATCGGTAAACCTCATTTCTGGGAAATGTTTTTCTCTTAATTCTTCTGCTAAAACCAATATAGTTTCTGTGGTTGCCATTGCAAACTGAGGATATAAAGGCACAATTAAAACATCTGTAACACCTTTATCTTTTAATTCTTGTAAACCAGTTTTTATTGATGGATTTCCATAACGCATTGCTAATGCAACTGGTATATCTTCTTTATGTTGTATTTTTTCTTGTAATCTTTCAGATAAAACAATTAAAGGAGAACCTTCATCCCACCAGATTTTCTTGTAAGCTTTTGCAGATTTTTTTGGTCTAAAGTTTAAAATGATTCCTTTTACTAAAATCCAACGTAAAAAATATGGAACGTCAATAACACGTTCGTCCATTAAAAACTCTCCTAAATATTTTTTTACATCTTTTGTTGATGTTGAATCTGGTGACCCTAAATTTACTAGTAAAACTCCTTTCATTTTTAAAAATTCAAGATTTATAAATTAAACTGCTTGTTGGTTTATAATTGATATTTGCTAACTGTTAACTGATTTGTAACTTCATACAAAGTTATGGCTAAACTATGGATTACGTTCATACTAGAATTACGACCAAACATAGGAATTGAGATGGTGTAATCTACTAAATCTATATTTTTTATACCATTTCGTTCGCTACCCAAAAGTAAAACGATTTTTTCATGATTTTTAAATTCAAAATCTTGAATATTGATACTTTTATCAGTAATTTCTATGCCAATAATTGTATTGCCTTCTTCTTTTAAGCTTTTGACTACGTTATTAAAATCAGAATACATTTCATGATGAATTTGTGGTATTGTATTTCTTGCTGTTTTAATTACTTTTCTATTCTCCAAACTTGGAGAATTTTCATGAAAATAAATTTTTTGAA
>Ga0233398_1000155_pt1 | contig 47632 bp, 47 predicted proteins | sample 38DmetaG_FD_182697 | JGI IMG/M metagenome (GOLD analysis project Ga0233398, IMG submission 182697) | Seawater microbial communities from Monterey Bay, California, United States - 38D | ecosystem: Environmental > Aquatic > Marine > Coastal | place: USA: California | collected 2016-10-02
ATCATCAACTCTTCTTACAGTTGGCCAAAACTTATTATCAGCTATATAATCTAAAGGAAAAGCAGCTTGTTTTCTAGAATAAGGTAAATTCCATTCATCTGCAGTTAACATAGCTTGTGTATGAGGCGCATTCTTTAAAGGATTATTAGCATCTTCTTTAGATACTTCTTCAATTTCTTTTCGAATAGAAATCATAGCATCGCAAAAACGATCTAATTCTGCTAAACTTTCAGATTCTGTAGGTTCAATCATCATTGTTCCAGCTACAGGAAAAGATACTGTTGGAGCATGAAAACCATAATCCATTAAACGTTTTGCAATATCAACAACTTCTATTCCTTTTTGTTTAAAATCTCTACAGTCAATAATCATTTCATGAGCAGCTCTACCATTTTCCCCAGTATATAATGTGTCATAATGACCTTGTAAACGCTCTTTTATATAGTTTGCATTTAAAATGGCGTTTTTTGTAGAATTAGTTAATCCTTTAAAACCTAACATTGTTATATAACCATAAGAAATTAAACAAGCTAAAGCAGAACCATAAGGAGCTGCAGAAATAGCTGTAATGGCTTGTTTTGTTCCTACAGGAATTACAGGATTTGATGGTAAAAAAGGTACTAATTGTGGAGCTACACAGATAGGTCCAACTCCTGGTCCTCCACCTCCATGAGGTATTGCAAATGTTTTGTGTAAGTTTAAGTGACAAACATCTGCACCAATAGTTGCAGGGTTTGTTAACCCAACTTGAGCATTCATATTAGCTCCATCCATATAAACTTGACCTCCATGATCATGAATTATTTGAGTAATTTCTGTAATAGCACTTTCAAAAACTCCATGAGTAGATGGATAAGTAACCATTAATGCTGCTAAATTTTCTGAATGTTCCTCTGCTTTAGCTCTTAAATCATCTACATCAATATTTCCATGATCATCTGTTTTAGTTACTACTACTTTCATACCAGCCATAACTGCAGAAGCAGGATTTGTTCCATGTGCAGAAGCAGGAATTATACAAATATTTCTGTGTTCTTCGCTTCTAGATAAATGGTATGCTCTAATTGTCATTAGACCAGCAAATTCACCTTGTGCACCAGAATTTGGTTGTAAAGATGTACCTGCAAAACCAGTGATTATATTTAATTGATGTTCTAATTTTTTAAGAACTTCATGATAGCCTTCTGCTTGGTTAATTGGTGCAAAAGGATGAATGTTACCCCATTGAGGATTACTTAATGGTAACATCTCTGAAGCTGCATTTAGCTTCATAGTACAGGAACCTAAAGATATCATTGAATGATTTAAAGCTAAATCTTTACGCTCTAATTTTTTTATGTAACGCATCATATCTGTTTCTGACTGATACGTGTTAAAAATTTCATTATCTAAAAATGAAGTATTTCTTTTGATATTATCAGGAATTACATCAAAATTAGAAGTAAATGATTCTTGAGTTAAAATTTGGTGAAACTCGCCTTCACTTTCAGCAGCTGCAGTGTCAGGTTGTTTTTTTAATTGACCAAAAATCATAAATAACTTCATTAAATCTTGCTGAGTTGTAGCTTCGTTTAATGATATAGAAATATATTTATCATTGATGTAGTTAAAGTTTACTTTTTCTGATTCTGCTATAGGTCTTAATTTAAAGGTATCAATTTCTACTAAAAGTGTATCAAAATAATTTTCATTTAAAATTTTAAAACCTGATTTATGTAAACAGTCTGCAACTAATTTTGTTTTATTGTGAACAGAATCTGCTATAAATTGGATACCTTCTTTACCATGATAAACAGCATACATACCAGCCATAACTGCTAATAAAACTTGGGCAGTACAAATGTTAGAAGTAGCTTTTTCTCTTTTAATATGTTGCTCTCTAGTTTGTAGAGCCATTCTTAATGCTCTATTGCCATCTGAATCTTTAGTAACACCAATTATTCTTCCAGGTATACTTCTTTTGTACTTTTCTTTAGTAGCAAAGTAACCTGCATGTGGTCCTCCATAACCTAAAGGGATTCCAAATCTTTGAGTAGTACCTACAACAACATCTGCTCCAAATTCTCCTGGAGCTTTTAATTTCACAAGTGATAAAATATCTGCAGCAACAGAAACTTTTATGTTATTTTCATTGGCTTTAGCTACAAAATCTGAATAATCAAATACATGACCATGTTTGCCTGGATATTGTAAAATAGCTCCAAAAAATTCTTCAGAAAAATCAAATTCTCTATGATTACCAACTACTAAATCAATTCCAATTGGAGTAGAACGAGTTAATAATACTGATAAAGTTTGAGGTAATATTTCTTCTGAAACAAAGAACTTGTTAGCGCCAGCTTTTTTCTGAGCTCTTTCTCTAACATCAAATAATAATGCCATAGCTTCAGCAGCAGCTGTACTTTCATCTAATAAAGAAGCATTAGCTAATTCCATACCAGTTAAATCACAAACCATCGTTTGAAAGTTTAAAAGAGCTTCTAAACGTCCTTGAGCAATTTCTGCTTGGTAAGGAGTATAAGCTGTATACCATCCTGGATTTTCTAAAATATTACGTTGTATAACACTTGGTACAATTGCTTCATGATAACCTAAACCAATATAGCTTTTAAAAACTTTATTTTTTTCAGAAAGCTCTTTTATATGAGATAAATATTCATATTCACTCATTGCAGGAGCCAAATCTAAATCTTCTTTTAGACGAATATTTTCTGGAACAGTTTCGCTAATTAATTGTTCTAAACTATCTGCATTTATAGTTTGTAACATTTTCTCACGCTCACTTTTGTTAGGTCCAATGTGTCTTAATTGAAACGTATTTGTATTCATTTAATATAATTTATAGTCTTTATTTCAAACGATTTAGTTAATTAAAATTATAGTATATTAATTAGCTAAAATTTAACGATGCAAAAATAAGGATTTTAGTATTCTTAATTCCTGAAATTTTATCATCACAAATATTAATTATCAACTAAATAGAATAATTATAAACAATAAGTTATTTTTGTTTAATGAAAGTTCTAAAGACAGTTTTCGATTTTTACATAAATGCTAGTATTCATGTGGCTTTAGCAGTTTATGCATTTGTAAGAATTACAGAATTCTATTTTAATTTACCTTATCATCAAAATTTAGATTTCTTTATATTTTTTGCGACAATAACAGGTTATAATTTTGTAAAGTTTGCTGGTGTAGCTAAATTACATCATAGAAGTCTTACAAATAACTTAAAAATCATTCAAATATTTTCTTTGTTTTGTTTTGTAGCTATGTGTTACTATGTTTCTAAAATACAAAAAGAAACATTACTTTTTACAGTTCCTTTTTTCTTACTAACAGCACTTTATGCTATTCCATTAATAAGCGGATTTGAAAAAAACTTAAGACAAATAAGTCACTTAAAAAATATTGTTATAGCCTTAGTTTGGGTTGGTTTCACAGTACTTCTCTCAATAATAGAGTCTAATAAAGAATTAGACTTTAATATTAGTTTATTTTTAATACAGCGTTTTTTAATTGTATTGGTCTTAATTCTTCCTTTTGATATTAGAGATGTTAAATATGATGCAATATCATTACAAACTATCCCTCAAAAAATAGGTGTTGAACAAACTAAAAGATTAGGAATCATTTTGATGGTAATTGTATTAGTATTAGAATACATTATTGAGTCAGTAGCTACTGTAAAATCTCCTTTTATGTTATTCTTTTTTATGACCATTATTTTGTTAATGAGAGCAAAAACAGATCAATCTAAATACTATAGTTCATTTTGGGTAGAAGCAATTCCTGTTTTTTGGTGGTTATTACTTTTAGGATTTGATAATTTTTAAAGATTAAAACGTTTGTTTTTAAAGATATTTTTATAAAACGTTGTTAATAAAATTGATAATACAAAAATTTAAAAACGTTTCTAATTTGTAGATCATCTTTGTAGATTTACCAACTTAAATGTGTTAAGTTTTACCTAATGATAGTTATAAAAAGAAATTTCATTTTTGATTTTGACAGTACTTTAACAAGAGTTGAAGCCTTAGATGTTTTAGCAGAAATTACATTATCTGATAATCCTAAGAAAGATGAAATTATACAAGAAATTATAGATATTACAAATCTAGGAATTGATGGTGAAATATCATTTACAGAATCATTAGAAAGAAGAATAAAACTTTTAAATGCTAATAAGTCTGATTTAGATCAACTTGTAGAAAATTTAAAAAAACAAGTTTCTTTATCAATTGAAAGAAATAAAGAATTTTTCGAACTTTACTCAGATGATATTTATGTAATTTCTTGTGGATTTAAAGAATTTATAGATCCAATTGTAGCTGAATATAACATTCCTTCAGATCGTGTTTTTGCAAATACTTTTGAGTTTAATGAAGAAGGGAAAATAGTAAGTTTTGATGCTAAAAATCCTTTGTCACAACACAATGGAAAAATCAAGTGTTTAAAAGACATGAACCTTGAAGGAGAAATACAAGTTATTGGTGATGGTTACAGTGATTATGTAACTCGTGAAGCAGGGGTTGCAGATAAGTTTTTTGCATACACAGAAAATGTATCAAGAACTAAAACAACAGAAAATGCAGATCATATTGCACCAAATTTAGATGAATTTTTATACGTAAACGATTTGACAAGAAATATAAGTTATCCAAAGAACAGAATTAAAATCTTATTATTAGAAAACGTACATCCAGATGCTTTTACAAAGTTATCTAAAGATGGTTTTACAGTAGAAACTGTATCTAAAAGTTTATCTGAAGAAGAGTTAATTGAAAAAATAAAAGATGTACATGTTTTAGGTATTAGATCTAAAACAAATGTTACTAAAAAAGTTGTAGAAGCAGCCAATAGATTAATGGTAGTTAGTGCATTTTGTATAGGTACAAAACAAATAGATTTAGAGGCTTGTAAAGAAAACGGAATTGTAGTTTTTAATGCACCTTACAGTAATACAAGATCTGTTGTAGAGCTTGCAATTGGAGAAATTATTATGTTAATGCGTTCTGTTTTTCAGAGAAGTACAGAAATTCATAATGGACAATGGAATAAAACAGCAGATGGTTCTAAAGAAGTTAGAAGTAAAAAATTAGGTATTGTTGGTTATGGTAATATAGGTAAGCAATTATCTGTTTTAGCAGAAGCTTTAGGTATGGATGTCTATTACTATGATGTAGAAGATAAATTAGCTTTAGGTAATGCTACTAAAATGGATACTTTAAAAGAGTTATTAGAAATTTCTGATGTGGTAACACTTCATGTTGATGATAATGCAGCAAATAAAAATTTCTTTGGAGAAAAAGAAATTTCTCAAATGAAAGATGGAGCTCATTTAGTAAACTTAGCAAGAGGTTTTGTTGTAGATATTCCTGCTTTAGTAAAAGCTTTAAAATCTAAAAAATTAGCTGGGGCAGCTATTGATGTTTATCCTGAAGAGCCAAGAAAAAATGGAGAGTTTTATACAGAATTACAAGGCTTAGATAATGTGATTTTAACTCCACATGTTGGTGGTAGTACAGAAGAAGCACAAAGAGATATTGCAGATTTTGTACCAGGCAAAATTATGGCTTATATCAATTCTGGTAATACAGTAGATGCAGTTAATTTTCCAAATATTCGTTTGCCAAGACAAGTAAATGCGCATCGTTTTTTACATATACATAAGAATGTACCAGGAGTTATGGCTAAAATTAATAAGATATTAGCTAAATACGATTTAAATATTATGGGTCAATATTTATCTACAGACCCAAAAGTAGGTTATGTAATAACAGATTTAGATAAAGAATACAATAAAGAAGTTATAGATAAACTAAGAAATGTAGAGGGTACAATTAAGTTTAGAGTGTTGTATTAATACAATTCTTTTAAGTTAATAATATTTTTATCTGTAACACCTAAATAACGTCTACTTCCTAAATAGCGGTTTTTATTAAATTCGTCATATAAAGGGTGTGTTTTATCCATTGATGAAATATGTACATTGCCTGAAGCATGAATAAATTCTTGCTTGTCATTATTTAACCAAATACCCACATGAGTTACTTTTTGTTTACTTTCTTCAGTAGCTTTTTTGCCAAAAAATAATAAGTCTCCTTTTTCTAAATTTTTGAAATCTAAGTTCTTATCAACCACTTCTCCTGCATGTACTTGTTGTGATGCATCTCTTGGAATAATAAGGCCATTCATTAAATACACCATTTTAGTAAATCCACTACAATCCATTCCTTTAGCAGAAGTTCCTCCCCATAAATAAGGGAAACCATCCATTTTTTTTGCAATAATTTCAATATTTAAATCACTAGGTTTAAGATTATCTAACCACTCATTATAAATAAATGCTTGTTCTTTTTTTATAAAACCAGTTCTTTTATCAGGGTAAACTACTTGATAAGAATTAGTATTTTCATTCATAAATTTTAATAGACCACCTAAAGAGATATCAGAGATGATTTCATTAAAACTTTCATCTTTATAAACATATCCAAAATTTTCTGTAAAAATTACTTTTTTAGCAGTTTTCCAAGCTTCAAATTCTTGTTGGTTTATAGGGGTTATTCCACCTTTGTCTACCCAAGAAATATAATTATCAGGTGTTTGAACTCTATAAAAATCTCCTTTTTTGTCTAAAATTTTTAAAGGCATACCTAATAAACCTTGTGTGCCTAATTCAGCTGAATGTTTTGGGTTAGAGCGTATGTTAATCACTGAGTTTCTTGCAATAGCAAATTGTTTATCACCAACTGCAGAATCTGGTAAAAACCTTACTTTATTTACATAACCAATATCTAAAGATTGTAAGCTGTCTAACAATTTGTTATAGGCTTTTTTTAGATTAGTTTCTCCAGAAATTACAATTTTATTTTTTTGACTATTAATAACAACATCATAAATAGCTACTCTTTTGTCAGGGGCATATTTTTCTTTTATACTTTTATTTACACCTTCTAAAGCAGATTCTAAAATTGAACTGTTTCTGCAACTTATAACAAATAGTATTAATAAAATATAAACGAATTTTAGGTTTTTCATCCTAAGAAATTAAAGATTTATAAAACATAAAGATACTAATTTATCATAGTAAATAATTCATTCTAAATAGAGATTGTTTTATATTTGGTGAAAACCAATTTTTAAATGAACTACCAAAATTCTTTAGACTTTGCCAAACAATTAGATGGAAGAGATCCTTTAAAAGAGGTAAGAAATAAATTTCATATTCCTAAGGATAACAATGGTAAAGATTGGCTTTATTTTACAGGTAATTCTCTAGGATTGCAACCTAAAGTAACAGCAGATTATATACAACAAGAATTAAAAGATTGGGCAAATTTAGGAGTAGAAGGACATTTTGAAGCTAAAAATCCTTGGTTACATTATCACGAATATTTAACAGATAATATGGCTAAAATTGTGGGAGCAAAACCTAAAGAAGTTGTAGTGATGAATACACTTACTACAAATTTACACTTGTTAATGGTTTCATTTTACAGCCCCACAAAAACAAAATATAAAATTGTAATAGAAAGTGATGCTTTTCCATCAGACAGATATGCTGTGCAATCTCAATTAAAGTTTCATGGGTTTTCTGAAAACGATTTAATAGAGTGGAAACCTAGAAGAGGAGAAGAATTACTTAATATAGAAGATTTAGAAACAATTATTGACAAGCAAGGTGATGAAATTGCAATGTTGTTAATAGGAGGTGTGAACTACTATACAGGTCAGTTCTTAGATATAAAAAGAATTGCAGAAATAGGGCACTCAAAAAACTGTATTGTAGGTATAGATTTAGCTCATGGAGCAGGAAATATTCAACCTAATTTACATGATTCAGGTGTAGATTTTGCAGCTTGGTGTACTTATAAGTACCTGAATTCTGGTCCAGGAAGTTTAGCAGGTTTATTTGTTCATGAAAGGCATGCAGATAATAAAGATTTACCTCGTTTTGCAGGTTGGTGGAACCACAATAAAGAAACTCGTTTTAATATGCGAATGCCTTTTGATGTGATGGAAGGTGCAGAAGGCTGGCAACTAAGTAATCCTCCAATCTTATCTATGGCTGCAATAAAAGCTTCTTTAGATTTATTTGAAGAAGTAGGAATGGATGCATTAAGAGAAAAGTCAGAAAAATTAACAGGTTATTTCGAGTTTTTAATCAATCAAATAGAAACAGATAGAATTAGAATCATCACTCCCAAAAATCCAAAAGAGAGAGGCTGTCAATTATCTATTCAAGTAAAAAATGCTGATAAAAGTTTACATCAAAAATTAATGGATCATCATATCATTACAGATTGGAGAGAACCAGATGTAATACGTTGTGCACCAGTGCCAATGTATAATAGTTTTGAAGATGTTTATCAAATGGTTTCAATTTTAAAAGAATTAGTTTAAATGAAAAAAGAGGATAAAGTTTTAATAATAGGTGCTGGGCTTTGTGGTTCTTTATTAGCTTTAAGAATGGCCCAAAGAGGTTATAAAGTTGAGGTATATGAAAGCAGACCCGATTTAAGAAAGGTTGATATTTCTGCTGGACGTTCTATTAATTTAGCTTTATCAGATAGAGGTTTAAAAGCTTTACGTTTGTGTGGAATGGAAGAAAAAGCTAGAGAAATCTGTATACCCATGTATGGTAGATTAATGCATGATACAAAAGGGAATACTTTTGCTTCTAATTATTCTGGGAGAGAAGGTGAGTATATCAACTCAATTTCTAGAGGAGACCTAAATGCAATTTTATTAGATGCTGCAGAAGAAAACGAAAATGTAACTATTTATTTTAATAGTGGATGTAAAAAAGTAGACATAGAAAAAAATATTGCTCACTTTAAAAGCTATGAAACTAATGAAAAATATATAGTAAAGGCAGATGTCATATTTGGGACAGATGGTGCTGGTTCTTCATTGCGAAAAAGTTACATTTCAGAACGTAAATTTTTATTCAGTTATTCACAAAACTATTTAAATCACGGATATAAAGAATTAGAAATTCCAGCTGATAAGAATGGAAACCATCAAATAAGTAAAGGATATTTACACATTTGGCCAAGAGGAGATTTTATGCTTATAGCTTTACCTAATATGGATGGTAGTTTTACAGTTACACTGTTTTTAAGCTATGATGAAGGTGAGTATAATTTTAATAATTTAACAACAGAAGAAAAAATCACAGCGTTTTTTGAGCAAGAATTTCCAGATGCTTTAGCATTAATTCCTAATATAAAAGAAGAGTTTGCTAACAATCCAACAGGGCCTTTAGGCACTATAAAATGCTCACCTTGGTTTTATCAAAACAAAACGTTATTAATGGGTGATGCTGCTCACGCAATTGTACCTTTTTATGGACAAGGAATGAATGCTTCTTTCGAAGATGTTTTTGTGTTTGATGAAATCCTTAATGAAAATTTGGGTGATTGGAATGCTATTTTTAAAGCTTATCAAAAAGCTAGAAAACACGATACAGATGCCATTGCAGATTTGGCAATTGACAATTTTTATGAAATGAGAGATCATGTTGCAAACCCTTTATTTAAAGAGAAACGAAAAATTGAAATGGATTTAGAAAAAAATTTCCCATCTCAATATTCATCTAAATACTTTTTGGTTACTTTTAATGAAAATATAGGCTACAATGAAGCCATGCAAAGAGGTAGAGCACAAGATAAAGCCTTATTAAATTTAATTGCTGATGATAAAGTGCATACCAATTTAGAGATGAAGAAAGATGAATTAGCAGTTATTTTGAAAAAAGTAGAGCAGCAAACCAAAGAAATTTTAAAAGAAGATAAAATAGCAGGATTATAATTATGGTAGAAAAAAAAGTAACACCAAGAGGCGCATATCCACATGTTAAAGTTGTAGGAGATTTCATTTTTATATCTGGCACTAGTTCTAGAAGACCAGATAATACTATTGCAGGAGTTGTAATTATTGATGAAATGGGAACCAAAAAATTAGATGCGTATTTGCAAACCAAAGCAGTGCTGCAAAATATTGATAAAAATTTAAAAACGGTTGGTGCAAGCTTAAAAGATGTTGTTGATGTATCATCTTTTTTAGTAAACATGAATGATTTTGCAGATTACAATAAAGCTTATGCTGAGTTTTTTGATGCAGCAACAGGTCCAACAAGAACCACAGTGGCTGTACATCAATTACCACATCCAGATTTAGTGGTTGAAATTAAAGTTACAGCCTATAAAAAACTATAATGAAAAAAATACTACTTCTTTTTTTATTGAGTACAACTTCTTTTTTTCCTCAGCAAGACTGGGGAAACAAAGTTGATGAAAAACTATTTACTGTTTTACAAAATCATAGAGAGTTTATAAGCATACCTATTTTGCCTACGAACATACAAAACATGTGTAAAAATATTTCTTGGGTAAAAGAGAAATATAAAAAAATAGGTTTTAGTTTTAAAAATTTAGAAGCAACAACACTACCTGTTCTGTTTGCTGAAAGGATTTTAAATCCTGACTATAAAACGATCTTATTTTACTTTCATATTGATGGGCAACCTGTTGATCCAAAAGCTTGGAATCAGAAAAATCCTTTTATTCCAGAATTAAAAGAACAAACAGAAAACGGAGATTGGAAATCTATTTCTTGGGATAAATTAAACACTAAAATAAATGATGATTGGCGCATTTTTGCAAGAGCAGCTGCAGATGATAAAGCTCCTATAGTTATGTTTTTATCTGCTTTAGAACTTTTAGAAAGTAATAAACAAAAACCAAAATTCAATATTAAAATTATTTTTGATTTAGAAGAAGAATATGGCTCTAATGCTTTTTTATCAACTTTAGATACATATAAAAATATATATCAATCTGATTATATGATTATAATGGATGGTCCTGCACACAATACCAATAAACCTACGTTAACTTTTGGTTGTAGAGGTATTGCAACTTGTATTATTACCACTTATGGAGCAAAACTTCCACAACATAGTGGACATTTTGGCAATTATGTATCTAATCCTGTTTTTACGCTTTCTCGTTTATTAGCTTCTATGAAATCTGAAGAGGGTAAAGTATTAATTAAAGATTATTATAAAGGCATATCAATTTCTGATGATATAAAAACCATCTTAGAATCAGTTCCAGACAATTCAGGTTTTATGAATAATGGTTTGGTAATTAAAGATGCTGAAAAAGTTGGTGGTAGTTATCAAAAAGCATTACAATACCCTTCATTAAATGTACGTCAAATAGGAACTTCTTGGAAAGGTAAAGGATTAAAAACGGTAATTCCTAAATATGCAAAAGCAGATATTGATGTAAGATTAGTTTTTGAAACTGATGGGAAAGAACAATTAGAAAAGATAAAGAATCATATACAATCAAAAGGTTTTTTAGTGTTAGATAGATTACCAACTGACAAAGAAAGGTTGTCTCATAACAAAATAATAACATTTACTTCTAATCCAGGTGTAAATGCGTTTCGAACTTAATTAAACTCGATTTTTGGTAAAAAACTAAGAAAAAGTTTAACAGAAACTTTTGGAGAAGAACCAGTAAGTATTAGAACAATGGGTGGTACTGTTCCTATAATTCCTGCAATAAATACACTAAATATTCCTGCAATTATTGTTCCTATGGTAAATATGGATAACAATCAACATAGCCCTAATGAGAATATTAGAATAGGTAATATTAGACAAGGTATAAAAATTTGTTTGTCAATTTTAGAAACAGATTTTATAGATTAAATACTACTAAAAAAAAAGTATTCATATAGTTTATTTGTAACTTTTATAAAATCAAGGTATTGTAATAAATTTTGTATCTTAACTACTTAATTTTTGATTAATCAAATTAGCTGTGATAAAATTCTTTCGTAAAATTAGACAACGTTTGTTGGCTGAAATTCGTTTCAACAAATATGTACTCTATGCCATTGGTGAAATTGTTTTGGTGGTAATTGGTATTTTAATTGCTTTGCAAATTAACAATTGGAATGAAGAACGAAAAACTAGAAGACAAGAAGTAAAGTATCTAAAAAACTTACATAAAGATATTAGCTTAGAGTTTGTTAATAATGATAGTATCATTCGTTATAGGGCTCAAACTGCTAAAGCAGCTGCTAATATGTTAAATTTAAAAGAACTTAAAACTGTAGAAGATCTTTTAGAATTAGAAAAGCTTATTCAGAAAGTTTTTAGAAGAGTAAATTTTATTCCAACAAATAATACTTACAAAGAGTTGTTAAGTTCGGGTAATTTAAATTTTATAACTAATGATACTATTAAAGAGTATTTATTAAATTTAGATAAAGAATACAGAGAAATAGCAAATGTAGAGTATCACATGTATAGAGAATATGAAGAATATTTATACAACCCAGCTGTAAGAAATAGTGAGATAATTAATTTATTTGATTTACAGAAAACTACAGATAAAGAAGGATTAATGTTTAAAATCCTTCAGAAATTAATGTAGAAATTATAAATCCACAATACAATAAGCTGCTACAAATAGGAGAATTTAAAAATGGACTAAAACTCTCAGTTATGAATAATGTATCGTTAAAAAAGTTTCATGATAAATTGGCTTTAAACCTTCATAAATTAATAGCTTTAATAGAGAAAGAAATAGAGAGAAATTAAATATTTAATTTTAATGAATATACAAAACTACATCAATGGCGAATTTGTAAAACCAGTTTCAAACGATTGGATTGACAATTTTAATCCTGCTAAAGGTGAAATGTATGGCCAAATTCCAAACTCAACCCAAAAAGATGTAGAAAATGCATACCAAGCAGCAGTAGATGCTTTTCCAAAATGGAGTAATACTTCTTTAGAAGAAAGAAGTAAAATACTTTCTAAAATTTCTAGTTTAATTTTAGAAAAGTTAGATGTTTTAGCAATAGCAGAATCAAAAGATAATGGGAAACCTTTAAGCTTAGCAAAAACAGTAGATATACCCAGAGCAGCCAGTAATTTTCAGTTTTTTGCAAATGCTATTACTCAGTTTTCCTCAGAAGCACACGAAAGTGTAGGTTTAGATGCAGTAAATTTTACTTTACGTCAACCTTTAGGAGTTGTAGGTTGCATTTCTCCTTGGAACTTACCTCTGTATCTCTTTACATGGAAAATAGCACCAGCTTTAGCTGCAGGTAATTGTGTGGTTGCAAAACCTAGTGAAGTAACACCAATGACTGCTTATTTATTAGGAGAAATTTGCAATGATGCAGGTTTGCCTAAAGGCGTTTTAAATATTGTTCATGGTTTAGGTACAACTACAGGTCAAGCCATAGTAGAACATCCAAATATTAAAGCCATTAGTTTTACAGGAGGCACAAAAACTGGTGCTCATATTGCTAGAGTTGCAGCTCCAATGTTTAAAAAACTATCTCTTGAATTAGGAGGTAAAAATCCTAACATCATTTTTGCAGATTGCGATTATAACAAAATGTTAGAAACCACTGTTCGCTCTTCATTTGCAAATCAAGGACAAATTTGTTTATGTGGAAGTCGAATTTTAGTCGAAGAAAAAATATATGAGAAGTTTAAAATAGATTTTATCAAAAAAGTAAAACAATTAAAAGTAGGGCATCCATCAGAAGAATCAACAGATATTGGAGCATTAGTTTCAAAAGAACACTTAGAAAAAATAGAGTCTTATATAGAAATTGCCGAAGATGAAGGAGGAAAAATATTGTGTGGAGGTCTAGAAGTTACCTTACCAAATTATGAAAATGGATATTATTTTCAACCCACAATTATAGAAGTAACTAACAATCAATGTAAATTAAACCAAGAAGAAATTTTTGGTCCAGTTGTAACTATACTATCTTTTAAGACTGATGAAGAAGCTTTAACTTTAGCCAATGATGTAAAATATGGTTTATCATCTACTTTATGGACAAATAACCTTAATAGAACCATGCAATTTGCTAAACAATTACATACAGGAATTGTTTGGGTTAATACTTGGATGTTACGTGATTTAAGAACTCCTTTTGGAGGAGCAAAAGAAAGTGGAATTGGTAGAGAAGGGGGTTTTGAAGCCTTACGTTTTTTTACAGAACCAAAAAATGTTTGTATAAAATACAATTAAAATGGATTTAAAACTTAGAGATAAAAATGCTTTAGTATGTGGTAGTACACAAGGTATAGGTAAAGCAACAGCAATTTTGTTAGCACAAGAAGGAGCTAACGTAACTTTATTAGCAAGAAATGAAGAAAAATTAAAAGCAGTATTAAATGAATTGCCAAATTCAAATCAAAAACACAATTATTTAGTTGCAGATTTTTCTAAACCAGAAGAATTAAAAAAAGTGTTGTTATCATCAGACTTGCAATTTCATATTTTGGTAAATAATACAGGAGGACCTGCAGGTGGTACAATATTTAATGCAAAAATTGGTGAGTTCGAAAAAGCGTTTACGCAACATTTAAAATGTAATCATATTTTGGTGCAAACACTAGCTCCTTTTATGAAAACTCAGTGTTTTGGTAGAATTATAAATGTCATTTCTACATCAGTAAAACAACCATTAGATGGTTTAGGAGTAAGTAATACAATTAGAGGTGCAGTTGCAAGTTGGTCTAAAACTATGGCAAATGAATTAGGCGAATTTGGCATTACAGTTAATAACGTTTTACCAGGTGCAACAAATACAGAACGTTTGCTTGAAATTATTACAAACAAAGCCAATAAAACTGGCTTAACAATAGATAAAGTTGCAGAAATAATGAAAAATGCATCACCAGCTAAACGTTTTGCTCAGCCAGAAGAAATTGCAAACGCTATTGTTTTTTTAGCTAGTGAAAAAGCAGCATTTATAAACGGAATTAATGTTCCTGTAGATGGTGGAAGAACAAAAAGTTTATAATATTTAGCAGCTTTTTCCAGCTTTTCATTATATCTTTTTTTTGTTTCTCAAAAAAGGATGTCATTTCAATCTGGGCTAAATTTATTTATCAGATAAATTGATAAAAAATCAGTAAATTTAAATGCTTACAATCTAATTATTCAATATTCAAAAAACCTAAAAAATGAGTAAACTAGTTACACCTTTAAATTTTAAAAAGTGGATAGATGAACATCGTCATTTATTAAAACCACCTATAGGTAATAAACAAGTTTGGGAAAATGGAGAATACATTGTAATGGTAGTTGGTGGACCAAATTCTAGAAAAGACTATCATTATAATGAAACACCAGAATTTTTTTATCAAATAGAAGGTGATATGGTTCTTAAGATTATTGATGAAAATGGGAAACAACAAGATGTAGAAATTAATGAAGGTGATATTTACTTATTACCAGGTAAAGTACCTCACTCTCCACAGCGTAAAGAAAATACTGTTGGTTTAGTTATAGAATATCCAAGATCAGAAGGTATGTTAGATGCTTTAGAGTGGTATTGTGAAAATTGTGGAAATCAATTATACAGAGAAGAGTTTGCCTTAGATAATATAGAAACAGATATGCCAATTATTTTCGATAAATACTATTCAGATAAAGGTAAGTGTACTTGTAGTAAATGTAACACTGTAATGCAACCTCCTAAATAGTTTTTACATTTTGAAAAGAAGAAAATTCTTAAAAAAAAGTCTCTATACTTTTTTTGGAATAGGTCTATTAACAGGCTTTTACTCTTGGCAAATAGAACCTTTTTTATTGGAGTTTGTAAAACTAAAAATGCCAATAAAAAACTTACCCAATCACTTAAAAGGTAAAACTGTAATGCAAATAAGTGACATACATGTTGGTAATAGAGTAAGTAGTAAATATCTAAAAGAATCATTACAAAAAGCCCAACAATATAAGCCAGATTTTGTAGTGTATACAGGCGATTTTGTGCATTATGAATCTTCAGAACAATTAGAACAACTTAAAGATGTTTTGCAATATGTTGTTAAAGGAAAGATAGCTACATTAGGTGTTCTTGGTAATCACGATTATGGAAAAGATTGGAAAGAAAGTAAGGTGGCTGATGAAATTGAAAGTATATTAACAAATCATCATATTCAAATATTAAGAACTACAAAAAAAGAAATAGAAGGGTTGCAATTTATTGGTATTGATGATTATTGGGGAACTAATTTTTACCCTAATCAGGTAATGAACCAATTAGATAAAGAAAAACCATCAATTTGTTTATGTCATAATCCAGATGTTTGTGATTTAGCTATTTGGAATAATTTCGAAGGTTGGATTTTAAGTGGACACAGACATGGAGGTCAAGTAAAACTACCTTTTTTAAAACCACCAATTTTACCTGTAAAAAACAAAAGATATTCATCAGGAAAAATACCACTTTCTAATAATAGAATATTATATATAAATAGAGCTTTAGGCTATTTACATCAAGTTAGACTAAATGTTAAACCAGAAATAACTTTATTTGAATTAGCTTAAACTTAAGCTTTTTCTTAACTTTCGAACAAATGAAACACAGAAAACTACGTATTAACGGTCATTCGCATTTGCTTCCTTATCCAGAGGAAATCCCTGATTTTATGCAAAAAAAAGGTATTTTTTGGGTAGATAAAGATAGAAAGTTTATGCTCCAAAAAGATTGGAATAGACCAATTACAGACTCTAGTTTTTTCTTAAATGAAAAGTTAGAATGGATGGATAGATACAAACTAGATCATGCTGTAGTTTTAAATTTGTCTCAATTATATGGTAATGGTTTACGTGTAGAAGAGTTAAAACAAGCTTTACGTTTTCAAAACGATTTTAATGCTAGAATACAAAGAGATCATCCTTCTAAATTTACTTGTGGTTTTGTGGTGCATCCAAGTTTTATAAGAGGTGCTTGTTGGGAAATTGAACGATGTGTAGAAGAATTAGGTATGCGTTTATTGTGTTTACCTACTCATTATATGGATACTATTGGTACTTGGAGATGTATTTTTGATGAAGAAAACGAACCCATTTTTGAACTAGCAGACAAATATAATTTAGCTGTAGAAATTCATCCTTATGATGGAGAAAAGTTTATAAAATTAGAAAATACAAGTTGGCGTTTTCATCTAATTTGGATGTTAGCACAATGTGCAGATGCCTATCATTTTTTAACCTTAAATGGCTATTATGAAAAGTATAAAAATATGCGTGTTTGCTTTGCACATGGAGGTCAATTAGCCCAGATTAACTTAGGCAGAAGAATACAAGGTTTTGATGGTAGATCAGATTTATTCGAAGGTAAAGTGCATCCAAGAAAAGCAGTTGGTCATAAAAATATTTTCTTTGATACTTTAGTGCATGACACAGGTGCTTTAGAGTTATTAATAAGAAATCATGGATCTAAGCAAGTATTAATGGGGTTAGATGATCCTTATCCTTTAGGAGAAATGGAAAGTGATCCACAATCTTCTTATCCTGGTAAAATACTAGATTTAGCAATTGAAAGAAAAATTATTACAGAAGATGAACGTGAAGATATGTGGGAAAACAATGTATTACAATGGCTTTTTGGAGATGATGAAAAAGCGAAACAAGATTTAGTTTCAAAAATTTTAAATTCTTAACTTTTTAATTAAATAAAAAACTAAGAATTTAAAACGATTTTTTATTCTTGACATTGTTTTAAAACTACTTCAGCTCTTTTCACTTGAAATTTAGGATAAAATTCTTTTTCAATTTTTTCTTCTTTACCAAGTTTAATAGCTCTTATAATTTCATCACAATAGGGTTTTGTAGATTTACCAAAAAAACGTGCAGCTCCCATATTCCATTCTGCATTTCCTAAAATAACTCTTGGGTTTTTTGGAGCAATAGCTAAAGCTTTTGCGTATAATTGTGCATTTTTTCCAGATAAAGTCATACCATATTTTTGACCATCAAATGCAATATAAGCTGTATTTAATAAAGCTTCTATAATCATAATTTCTGGATTATTTTCAGAATTAGATTTAGCATTATTTAAAAACTCTTTTGCTTTATTAAGTTTAGCTGTTAAAGTAGCTTCTTCTTTTACGCCAAACGCTCCTAGAATTTCTATTTGAGCTGCATAAAAAGGAGGAAGCCATTTTTGAGGTTCTGCTTTAGAAACTCTTTCAAATAATTGTGATGCTTCTGTGTTTTTTCCTTCTCCCCAAAGTGTAAATGCTTTTTGCATACCTTTTTGATATTTGCTCTGTGCTGCTAGATTTAAGGACATAAGTATCCCAATGAATAAAAATAATTTTTTCATAATCAATTGATTTTTAAAAAGTTAATTGTTTTAAGTGTTAGTTGACTTTTATGGTGATTGTTTTATTGGTATCAACTATAAATTTTGCATCTTTAAATTTTGGAGGGCCCATAAAACCTTTAGCGTCATTAGAAAAACCATAAGGTTCTTTTGGGATGCCAAAAATTTTAGTGTCCATTTTGTTATTGTCATTTTCATCATGAAATAACGAAATTGCATATTCGCCTTTTTTTAATCCTTTAAAAATAGCAATTGCTCTTTTGTCTTTTACAATAGCATTTGCATCTTTAGTGTCTTCGCTTTTTTTAAGAAAAGTAGCTTCACTATTGTATAAAGCTAAAAATACTTTTCCTTTATCTGTATCCATTCCAGTTATTTCAACTTTCAAATCAAAAGTTTCTTCTTGTGCTTGTAAAGAGAATGTCCCTAGAAAAATGATTGCTAATAGTAAAAGTATTTTTTTCATAATATATTATTTTAACGATTCAAATATCTGATGTTTTTTTGACTTTATAACAATTATAATACCGAATTGTAAATATTCTAATCTGAGTTGTAATTATTTTACTTTTTCTTTTAAATGAATTTATTAAAAGTTACAAATTGTCTAATTGATTAGATTTTTTATCATCACTAATAGTCCAAAAGAATCCAATAAAAAAGAAGCTGTCTGCATTAGGTAAAATAGCTTGTCTATCAATATTTCCATTCATATCTGGAGTATTTTTATAATTATAGCCAAAAACGTTTCTTGTACCTAAAGCATTATTTACAGAAAAATATAATATCTTTTGTTGGTCTATTAAATATGCCCAATTTAAACTTACAGAATTATAATTTTTAGTGGTATTGTTTAAAAAACCTGTTTCATTTGGGTTTGTGTAAGTTCTGCCAGAAGCAAAATTGTATGCTAAGCCTATTTGACTTTTCCATTTTTCTACCCAATGTTTGCCTACTATAGATAAATTATGAGTTGATGCAAAATTAGGAGTTGCTGCTGTAGTATAGTTTCTAAAATCTCTTTCTGTATCTAAATAAGAATACGAAATCCAATAATCTGTATTTTTTATTTTTTGATTTTGTCTCCAAAAAATATCTATACCTTTTGCATAACCAAATCCATCATTTGAAAAATTAGAATTAAAATTAGCCATCTGAGAATCAAACTTCACTAAGTCTTTATAATTTTTATAATAGGCCTCAATTCTAAAAATTTGATTTTGTTTTGTATGTTGAAAATTTGCTATGAAGTGAGTTGTATTTTCAGAGTTTAAATCTTGATTAAATTTTAAATAGTTATTTATTGGATTTTGATAAAACTGCCCATAAGCCAAAGAGAATTGAGCATTTTTATTCGCTTTATATGCTAATGATATCCTAGGAGAAAATGTAAACTCATTAAAAATGCTTGAATGTTCTCCTCTAAAGCCTATTTGAGCAGCTAAATTTTTAGAGAAAAAGATATCTGTTTCTATAAACGTTGCAAAAATATTATTATTAAAACCATAGTTAATAGGGTTACTATTTACAGCAGTATAAGATTCAATAAACTTTGTTATAAATGTTTCAGATCCAAAACTTAAACGAAATCTACTTGAAAATAATTTTTTCAATTTTACCTTAAAATGTGCTGAGTTCTCACTATTACTTATTTTATCATTTTCAATTTTCATATTAGAATTATCATTTGTAAAACTAATACCAGTTTCAATCCTCCATTTATTTCCTATTTTGTTTTTGTAAGATGTATTGATGTATAGATTTCTATTTTCTAACCCAAATCTAAACCCATCAACATAATTAATATCTTTTTGAATTAAATCGATGTCTGTATAACTAAAAGCACCATAAACTTTTAACATAGAATCATCTTTAAAAGTATGTCTATAAACAGCTTCTCCACTAAAAGATTGAAACGGACTTAACCATGTGTTTCTATCAGGAAATAATTCTAAATAAGGTTGTAGATTAACATATGATGTATTTATGCTTAATGAATTTTTACCCCAAATTTGTGTGTTTCCAACACCTGCACCAACAGTCATTATAGAAACATCTGTTTTTTCTTGATCTGGTTTATCAATAGTGTTTAAAACTAATACACTACTTAATGCTTGTCCATATTCTGCTGAATATCCACCAGTAGAAAAAGTAATTCCTTTAAATAAAAAAGGAGAGTACCTACCTCTTGTAGGAACATTATTTGCACTAGGTGTGTAAGGAGTAAATACTCTTAAACCATCAATAAAAATTTGAGTTTCTTCAGCTTGCCCACCTCTAACAAATAAACGTCCATCTTCTGAAACTGCAGAAGTGCCAGGTAACGTTTGTAATGCACCCAAAACATCGCCAACTGCACTTGCTGTAGTAACAATATCTAGAGGTTTTAACACAGTAACTTTTGCTTTTTCACCAGTTTTAAATGTACCTGCGTTAATGGTAACTGCATCTAAAGTATTTACATCGTCTCTTAGTTTTACAACTAAATTATTTAGTTTTTTTACATCTTCGGTTTTTATAAAAGTTTCAAAGGAAACATATGAAATTACAATGGTTTGATGTCCTGTTTCTTCAGTTGTAAATAAAAATTCTCCTTTTTCGTTTGTAGAAGTTCCATCATAAGTGCCATCTAAATAAACATTTGCACCTACAATTGGTTTTTTATTTGAATCTACTACTTTTCCTGAAATTTTAAATTGTGAGAACACATTTAGATGAGATAGAATAAAGAAAATAAATAAAATGCGTTTCATCGTTTATTAGTTTTTTGATGAATCAAAGGTGAAAGTAATCTAAGTTTTAAAATAAAAAGAAATACTGAATTGTAAAAAATATAAGATGAGTTGTCTTTTTATTATTTGTTGTAGCTAGAATTAAAAATATATATGGAGTATACACATTAAAAGTATATTTTTTTTATATTTTAGCCTCAGATATTCGATGAAAAATACACTTAAAACTGCCCTTTCTTTTACAAAAAATCTTTTTACTGTTGGCGCCATAATTGAAACAAAACCAGAAACTGTTTCTGAAATGTGTTCAAAAATAGACATCAATAAAAAAATAAATGTTATAGAATTTGGTATGGGGTATGGTAACATGACTAAAGAAATATTAAAAACTATTTCTGAAGACGCAATACTTTATTCTTTTGAAATAAATACAGATTTCTGTAAACATGTAGAAAAACATATAAAAGATGATAGATTAAGAGTTATTAATGATAGTGCATTAAATTTTAAAGAATACGTTTCTGAAAAAGTAGATAATTTTATAATCTCTATACCTTTTACATTTTTAAAAGATGAAGAAGCAATAGAATTGGTAAAATCATGTTTTAATCAATTACAAAAAGAAGGTACTTATAGCCAAGTTGTTTATAGAGAAAACACTCTTTTAAAAGCTATTGGAGATAGACCTTATGAGAAGAAAGTTGTAAAGGCTTTAATAAATGAAAAGATTTTTCATATCAAGAATAATTCTTAAGTTCATTTTTAATTTGTTGTAAAGACTTATCTGTAGATATAAATTCAGTAATCACTTTCTCTATAATTTTCTCTTCTTCTAAGTTGAAATATGATGCCCAACTTTTCTTTTTAAAAAGATTTTTAATTTTTTGTTCTCTTTTTAAGGCCTCATTTAAGGTAAAATTATGTTGTATGTTTAGCTTGTTTTTGGTTTTAATTTTAACAGATTCTTTCTTAAAATCAACTTGAATAATATACAGTTTGTTGTCTGAATTAATAGGGTAGAACTCACTCCAATTTGCAAAACCAATTACTGTTTTTTGATTTTTATAATTTTCTTTTGTAATTAATTTCCATCTACAATTTGCAACTCTACCCCAATGATTTGATTTTCGATAAACTCCTTTTTCTGAATAAAAATAATAGCTGTTGGATTTACTTTTATAATTGGCGTTTTTAGGAAAATCAAAATCATCAACTTGATGAAATTCACAAAAAGTATGTTTAAAAAAGTTAGATGAGTTATAAGTTTTCAAAGAGAATTATTTAATCACTAATTTTCTTGATGGTTCTCTTTCAAACCCTTCAACAAAAATAGTGTCTTTGTCAAACTTTACTTTTGCAAAAGCAGATGTCTTTTCTGTATCTACCATTCCTTTAAAAGTTAAATAGTGTACATTATCTACAAATTCGTAGGCGCCTGCATGATTGTGTCCATTAAAAAATAGTTTCACATTCTTATAAGGTTTAATTAATGCTATAAACTGATCTCTATTCCAAATATTATGTTGATCTACAGGATAAATTGGAAAATGACAGTAAAATCCAACTTTTTGGTTTTCTCTTTTTGAAGCTTCTAATTCAGATTTTACCCAATTTATTTGTTTGTTGCTTAAGCCACCATTCCATTTTTTTAAATAGGGTAAGTTTTTGTTTTTTAATATGTTAAAAAGAGAGTCTGTTTGTAGCTCTTTCTCTTTAGTAGTTGTTCCATAAAAACTTAAATCATTACCATCTAAAACAATAAAACGCCATTCGTTTTGAATAAAACTGTAATACCTATTTTTTAAATTTAACTTTTTTAATATTTTTTCTTTATTTACTTGGCCTACATCAAAATCATGATTTCCTAAAACATGATAAGATTTAGATTTTAAACTATTCCAAGTAGGTAATAAACTGTCTAAGCTCCAGATTTGTTTATCTATAAAATCACCTAGATGAATAGTGTAACTTAAAGAATCTTTATTTAAGGTAGCAACTGCTTCTTTTAATCTTTGAGGTGCTTTTTTATAATACCTATCCCATTTAACTTCACAATTACAATATTGGCAATCTGCAATTACGCCTATTTTAAATGAGTCATATGTTTTTTTTTGACAAAAATTTAAACTGATAAAAAGAGCAGCAAAAAGAATAATTTTTTTCATCAATCAAAAATAGAGAAAACAATTAAAAAAAAGAAAACGCAACCAAATTAATGATTGCGTTTTATATATAGACTCTGAACTTAGTTCAGATGTTGGGCTTATTTTACTTCTTCGAAGTCTACATCCTCTACATTATCTCCTTGATCTGTATTGGCTTCTGGCTCACCTTGTGCACCTGCTCCAGGATTTGCTCCTCCAGCTTCTTGCTGAGCTTTATACATTTCTTCTGAGGCAACTTTCCAAGCTTCATTTATCTTTTCCATTGCAGCATCAATCTGAGCAATATCTTTAGATTCATGAGCCTTTTTTAATTCTTCTAAGGCAGCTTCAATTGGTTCTTTTTTATCTGCAGATAATTTATCACCAAATTCTTTTAATTGCTTTTCTGTTTGAAAAATCATAGAATCTGCTCCATTAATTTTATCAGCAGTTTCTTTTGCAGCTTTATCAGCATCAGCATTTGCTTCTGCTTCTTGACGCATTTTTTCGATTTCCTCTTCAGTTAATCCAGATGAGGCTTCAATTCTAATATCTTGCGTTTTGTTTGTAGCTTTATCTGTTGCAGAAACTTTAATAATACCATTTGCATCAATATCAAAAGTTACTTCAATTTGTGGAATTCCTCTTCCAGCTGGTGGAATACCATCTAAATGGAAACGTCCAATAGTTTTATTGTCAGCAGCCATAGCTCTTTCACCTTGTAAAACATGAATTTCTACAGAAGGTTGATTATCTACAGCAGTTGAGAAAACTTGCGACTTTTTAGTAGGAATTGTAGTATTAGCGTCAATTAACTTTGTCATTACATTACCCATTGTTTCGATACCTAATGATAAAGGCGTAACATCTAATAATAATACATCTTTTACATCACCAGTTAAAACACCACCTTGTATAGCCGCGCCTAAAGAAACAACTTCATCTGGGTTTACACCTTTGCTTGGCGCTTTTCCGAAGAATTTTTCAACAGCTTCTTGAATTGCTGGTATTCTTGTAGAACCACCTACTAAGATAATTTCATCAATATCAGAAGTCGATAAATCAGCATTTTTTAAAGCTGTTTTACATGGCTCTATTGTTCTTTTTACTAAATCATCTATTAACTGCTCAAACTTAGCTCTTGATAATGTTCTTACCAAGTGTTTTGGTCCACTTGCAGTGGCAGTAATATAAGGTAAGTTTATTTCTGTTGATGTTGAACTAGATAATTCTATCTTCGCTTTTTCAGCAGCTTCTTTTAAACGCTGTAAAGCCATAGGATCGTTACGTAAATCCATGTTTTCTTCAGACTGGAATTCATCTGCTAACCAGTTAATGATTTTTTCATCAACGTCATCACCTCCTAAGTGAGTATCACCATCTGTAGCTAACACTTCAAATACACCATCTCCTAATTCTAAGATAGAAACGTCATGTGTACCACCACCAAAGTCAAAAACAACAATTTTCTTATCTTCATTAGCTTTATCTAAACCATAAGCTAAAGCAGCAGCAGTAGGCTCGTTAATAATTCTTTCTACTTTTAAACCAGCAATTTCACCAGCTTCTTTAGTAGCTTGTCTTTGTGCGTCGTTAAAATATGCAGGTACAGTAATTACTGCTCCTGTAACATCTTGACCTAAGTAGTCTTCTGCAGTTTTCTTCATTTTTTGAAGAACCATAGCAGAAATTTCTTGTGGCGTATATAAACGTCCATCTATATCTACTCTTGGAGTATCATTATCTCCTTTTACAACTTTATAAGGTACTCTTTTTACTTCTTTAGAAGATTCAGAGAATTTGTTTCCCATAAAACGCTTGATAGAATAAACAGTTTTAGTTGGGTTAGTTACAGCTTGTCTTTTTGCAGGGTCACCAATTTTACGTTCACCACCTTCAACAAAAGCTACAATAGATGGTGTTGTTCTTTTTCCTTCAGCATTTGGGATTACAACTGGCTCATTACCTTCCATTACAGAAACACATGAGTTGGTTGTTCCTAAATCTATTCCTATAATTTTACTCATAATATTTATTTTTATTAATTTTTATTTCAATTTTACATCTTCATATTGTCAAAGTGTGTGCCAACTGATTTTTGATAAGGAAATGTCAGTTTTTTTAAAAAAGTCATTCATAGTTATGACAATATGACACAACTTACAATTCTTACCACTTAACGAATTCTGTTTTTCTTACATAATTAATTTTTATATATTTAAGTAATTCAAATAGAATAAAAGGAAATATAAAAAAAAATAAAATCAAAAATCACGAGCAAATTTGACGAAAAAGTTGCTTTGTACAAACAATTTATGGACGATAGAAATCTGCGTTCTAACACAGAATTATTAGCTGCTGTAACAAAAGGTTTAGGACCTTCTATCTACAAAGTAGATGCAGAAACTGTTTCTGGATCAGATGCAAAAGAGTTAGCAACTGTAAAAAATAATTTTTTAATAAAAAAATTAGGATTAACAGATAGCAAAGAATTAGATGTAGGCATTGAAGAAGTAATCGACAGAATTGGAAAGTCTGAAAGAAAAAAATACAGAGCTGTAGTTTACTATATGTTAGTTAAAAAGTTTGATAAAGAGTCTGTTTACGGTTTCTAAATTTGTCTTTTAAATATTATAAAAAAATCCAACTCATTGAGTTGGATTTTTTACATTTACAGCAATTTTAAACTTGATTTTTACGAATGTCACAATTTATTAGTGTTTTTGATATGCTCAAGATTGGTGTTGGGCCATCAAGTTCGCATACATTAGGTCCTTGGAGAGCTGCACAAACTTGGGTACAAAAATTAAGAGAACTTACTATTTTAGATAGTATAGATACTATAAAAGTAGATTTGTATGGATCTCTTTCTTTAACTGGTAAAGGGCATGCCACAGATTTAGCAATTCTTTTAGGGCTTAGTGAAGCTGATCCTGAATATATTCCAATAGAAGATATTGCTATTATTGTTGAGCGTATAAATATTCAAGAAGAGTTGTATTTAAAAGGAGGTAAAGTAATTAAGTTTCCTAATAATTCAATATCATTTAATAGAGAGTTTTTATCATTTCATGCAAATGGAGTAACATTTAGAGGTTTTTCTGAAGGTGCAGAAATATCTACAGAAACCTATTATTCTATAGGAGGAGGGTTTATTGTACAAGAAAAAGATAATCTTGAAGAGGAAATAGAAATTAATAAAAAGAATTTTCCTTATCCAATTAATAGAGCCATACAATTAGAGGAGTTTTGTGAGAAAGAAAATCTTTTAATTTCTGATATCGTTTTTAAAAACGAACTAGAATTAAAATCTGAACAAGAAATAGATTTTGAGCTCAATAGAATTTGGGAAACCATGCTAGAATGTATGTATATTGGATGTCATACAGAAGGTAAACTTCCTGGAGGTTTAAATGTAAAAAGACGAGCTTTTGGCACTCATCAAAAATTAATTAAAGATTCACAATATTCAAATCCAGAAGAGTGGATTGCTGCAATTAGAAGTACAGAAGTTAAATTTAGAGAAATTTTAAAATGGGTAAGTTGTTTTGCGCTTTCTGTTAACGAAGTAAATGCTTCATTAGGTAGAGTTGTAACAGCACCTACTAATGGTAGTGCAGGTGTAATACCTGCAGTATTAATGTATTATATGGTGATTGAAAATCATGAAGCAGATTTTAATCATATTCGAAGATTTTTATTAACAGCAGGTGAAATTGGTAGTATTTTTAAAAAGAATGCTACAATATCTGCAGCAATGGGTGGTTGTCAAGCAGAAATAGGAGTCTCTTCTGCAATGGCTGCAGCAGCATTAACAGAATTATTAGGAGGTTCTGCAGCACAATGTTTGGTTGCAGCAGAAATTGCAATGGAACATCACTTAGGATTAACCTGTGATCCAATAGGAGGTTTGGTGCAAGTACCATGTATAGAGCGTAATTCTATGGGTGCCATAAAAGCAATAAATGCAGCAGAGATGGCTTTAGAAACTGATCCTAAAGAAGTAAAAGTGCCTTTAGATAAAGTAATTGATACAATGTGGGAAACTGCCAAAGACATGAATAAGAATTACAAAGAAACTTCAGAAGGTGGTTTGGCTATAAATGTAGGTTTAGCAGATTGTTAAAACAAAAAAAATCAAGGCTATTAAGCCTTGATTTTTATTTTGTATAATTTTTGAATTTAAAATCTATTCAGCTTGTTGTTGTGTAGCTAAGTTAAAGATTACCAATCCAAATCCAATTTTGTTAATTGCATCACCAATATTGTAGATAACATCCATATTTAAACCTAATCCAGCTAAGCCATCATACCAACCTGGAGTACCAGCCATATAACCTAAAGGATAAATTGCCCAACCTACTAATACAAACCAACATAAAGTTTTATGTGCAGATAAAACTGAACCACCAGCTGCTTCAGCTAATTTTTTAGCTTTTCCTAACCAAATATCGTATGCAATTACAAAGTATGCTAAACCAGAAATTAGACCCCATAACCAAGCATTTGGTCTGTCTACAGCTTCTCCAATGTAACCTGTTACTAACATTATAACTGAGAAAAATATAAGTCTCCACATTAAAGATTTTTTTGCTCCTGCTACTTTTAAAATTAAGAAAAACTCTACACACATTAAAGGTACAGTTAAAATCCAATCTACATATCTAAAGAAAGTTGGCGATTCTGCATTAGAAGCCCAATAATCTCTCATGTACCAATAGTGCACAGCAGCAATAAAAGTAATTAAACCAGAAACTAGAATAGAGGTTCTCCATTTTTTATCAAAACTGTTCATTGATAAAAAGAAAAATGCTGATGCTGCCATCATAGCCATACAACCTACGAAAAATGTGAATCCAACATAATCATCTGTAGCCATTTTAGCAACTGCTAAATACTGAAATAAAAAATTCATAATAATAATTGTTAAGTTAGTAATAAATGTCTAAACTTTGATTTTTAAGTTTAAACAAAGTTATAAAAAAAATAATACATTTGTATAATGAATAGAAATATTTTAAAAAATTATCAAAATTTTAAGATATATTTTACGTTTTTAATGATTTGGATAAGCATTCAATTCGGAAATGTAGTTGAAGATTTCATAGGTTATTTATTAGTTATTTCTATTGGAATACTTCATGGCGCAAATGATTTGCTTATTCTATCTGTAAAAGAAAAAGTAAATTTTTTTAATAAGAAAAACTTATTTGTTTATTTAACTGTAGTTCTTTTCTGTGTTCTATTATTTTTAATAGAGTCTTACTTAACAATGATTATTTTTATTTTAATTAGTTCTTATCATTTTGGAGAAGAACATTTTAATGAAGAAATATGCAATAATAAATGGTTAGACATAGTTTATTTTTCTAGTTATGGGTTGTTTTTGTTTTCAATTCTTTTTTACTTTTCTTCTTTTGAAGTGAAAAAGATAATGATAGAGCTTACTGGAACTTATTTTGAAAAAAGTTTAATCTATATCACTTTTTTGATAAGTGGTATTTTATTTATATTATTAAATACTTATTTGATAATTATTAAAAAAATAAATTCAATTCAATTTTTTAAAGAGTTGTTTTTTATTTTATTGATTGCTATTGTATTTGCTAACACTTCATTAATTCTTGGTTTTGCAGTTTATTTTATTTTTTGGCATTCTATGCCTTCAATTTTAAATCAAATTAAATTTATATCAGGAGATTTTACCAAAAAAAATATACTATATTATTTTAAAAAAGGAATAATTTATTGGATTATAAGTATTTTGGGATTACTTATTTTATATTACTTTTTTAAAAATACTAAGCTTCTAAATTCTATTGTTTTTGTTATTTTATTTGCAGTTACTGCCCCTCATATTTGGGTGATGTACAAAATGAAAAGTTAACGTGTAAAAACCAAATCGTTTCCAGAAGATAATTCTTCAGAGAAACCATAACCTTCAACATCAAAACCTTTCAACTCTTCTAAAGTAGTTACATTATGATCTATAATATAACGAACCATATAACCTCTAGCCATTTTTGCATAGGTCATGATAGTTTTATACTGTCCATTTTTAAAATCTTTAAAAACAGGAGTAATCATGGGCACTTTTAAAACTTTTTTTGGAATAACTTTAAAGTATTCAGAACTTGCTAAATTTATTAAAAGTTCATCATTTGCTAATTCTTCATTTAAAGCATTTGCTACAGTATCATCCCAAAACTTATACAAATTATCTTTTCTACCAACTTTTAGTTTTGTCCCCATTTCTAGCCTATAAGGTTGAATTAAATCTAAAGGTTTTAAAACACCATATAAACCTGATAAAATTCGTAAACTTTCTTGTAATAGAGGTAATTTCTCTTCAGTTAAAGAATTTACATCTATACCTTGAAAAACAGCCCCTGTAAATGCATAAATGGCTTGTTTGGCATTTTCAGGATTAAATGGAGTTTGCCATTCTTGATTACGATCATAATTTAAACTAGCTAAATCATCTGAAATAGACATTAAATCAGCTAATTTTTTTCGAGAAAGTGTTTTTAATTTTTTATTCAATTTTTCAGAGTGTTCTAAAAATTGAGGTTGTGTATGTAAACTTGTAGGCACTTTATTTTCGAAATCTAAAGATTTAGCTGGAGATATTATAATTTTCATAAGTGATTTTTAATGATTTATTATAAATGTAAAATTACAAATCATGTGATATAATTTCAAATTGATTTCTTATTAAATATTGATTATCGTATTAAGAAAATTGATAGCCTAAAATTATTTTATATTTACATACAACTATTTCGATTTTTTAAGGTCAAAGTAAAAGAACTAACAAAATATACTTGAGTAAAGAAGCAGAACTTTTAGAGAAATTACAAAACCCTGCACTAAAAGATATAGCTTTTAGTGAGCTGCTTGACGTCTATCAAGAACGATTGTATTGGCATATCAGAAAAATTGTACAAACCCACGAAAATGCAGATGATGTTTTACAAAATACATTTATAAGAGTGTATAAAAGCATAAATAATTTTCAAGAAAAAAGTAGTCTGCATACTTGGATGTATAGAATAGCTTATAATGAGTCTATGCGTTTTTTAGAAAAAAACAAAAAGAAAAGTTATGACAATATAGATGATGTAAAAAGCTCAAAATTAGAAGTTTTATTTGAAGATGAATATTTTAATGGTGATGAGATTCAGAAAAAATTACATAAAATTATTGACAGTTTCACAGAAAAGCAAAAACGAGTATTTCATCTAAAATATTTTGATGATTTAAGTTTTAGGCAAATTTCTGAGCTTTTAGAAGTTTCTGAAAGCACCTTAAAATCAACATATTACACAGCTGTAAAAATAATCGAAAAAAAAATATTAGAATAAACCAAACTATTTTTAAAAAAGAGGGTCTAACTAAATAATGAAAAAAAATACTTCAATTAAATCTGATAAAAAATTCCTAAAAAAAGGTATTTCTGATGTTACTCAACTTCATAAAGAATACTTAGGTACAGATATTCCTGCAGATTATTTTGAAAATTCTAAACTGTCTATTTTAAATAAAATTAATTCAGAAACTTCTACTGGTAAGTTTCTAAAGGAAGAAAAGTCAGACATCACAAAACATCATAAAAACTACTTAGGTAAAGAAATTCCTGAAGATTATTTTAAGAAGTCTAAAAGTTCAATTTTAAATGCAATAAAAGAAGATGCTTTAGTAGAACAAAAGCCTAAAAAACAACTTGTTTTTTATTTACGACCTCAATTTAAATTTATTGCTGCTGCTGCTATTTTATTTTTATTGACCTTAAGTATTTGGTTACAAAACTCAGAAAGTAAAAATAATTTTGATGATATTACTATAGAAGAACTAGCCCTTGAAGATGATGTCTTAATTAAATCTTTATTGGTAGAAGATTCAGATTTAGATGAGTTTACAGATGCTACTTTATTTAATGAAGTTGTTGTTAAAGCAGAAATTAAAGAACAAAAAATGGATGATTTAATTTTAAACTCCTTAATTTTAGAAGACTCATTATTAGATAATTACATGGATAAGGAACTAGTGGAAACAATTATTTTATAAAAAAAAATAAAATTTTTTCAAACTATTTAAAAAAACAAAGTTCTAAATAAACAGAAACAATTATTAATTTAAAAATTACCAATTATGAGAACTTTAAAATTAAAAGAAACTACTTCAAAGTCAAGTTTTTTATTATTAGCAATTTCTACTTTTATTTTATCTTTATTTCTATTTACTTCATGTTCAGAATCAGAAAGTATAGATGGTTTACAAGACGATACTACATTAATTGAAAAGATAGAATCAGCATCTAAAATTACAGTAAGTGATACAGATTTGCCAACTTCTACTTCTATAGCATTTAATGGAGATTTAGCTGACAGCTTTGTTGCAAACGTAGAGCTAGCCTCTGGTTTAGGTTATAAAGTAGCAATAGAAACCGACAATGAAGCAAGAGAAGAAAGTAAAAGTGATGTGTTTTTTACTTTACAGGGCAGACAGTTAAATGATACTAATGAAAGAAGAGCAAAGAAAAGACGTAAATGTTTTGAATTTGTCTTTCCAATTGATTTTATAATGCCAGATGATACTACAATTACATTAAGCGCAAAAGAAGATTGGACTTTAATAAGAACTTGGTATCAAGAGAATCCAAATACAAGAGAAAGAGCACAATTAGTTTTTCCTGTAGATATTATTTTAAAAGAAGATGGCTCTACACAAACGTTAATAGATAGAGATGATTTAATTGCAGTAAAACAAAATTGCAGAGCAGGTAAAGACAAAAGAAAGTGCTTTAAGTTAGTTTTACCAGTAACCTTTACAATGCCAGATGCATCAATTATTGAAGTGAATGAAAGAGATGATTTTAAGTTGGTTAGAGAATGGTATAAAGACAACCCAAATGCAACAGAAAAAGGTTCGTTAAACTTTCCTGTAGATGTTGAATATAGAGATGGTACAGTAGCTACTATTGAAGATCAAACAGCATATGATGCAGCAAAAGAGAGCTGTCGAGATTAATTATAAATTTGTAATTTAGAGTTTTGAGATAAAAAGAAAAGTAATGAATTTAAAAAACAGCATATTTTTATTTGGTTGGTTAATTACAATGCTATTTAACATTCCTGCTTTTGCTCAAGACTCTAGTTACAACTTAATTAAAAAAGAGTTGACCAAAGAACAAAGAGCATTGCTTCAGAAAGAAAGAGAAATGATAAAGTCTAATCGTGAAGCATTTAAAGCATCTCTAACTAAAGAGCAACTAGCTATTTTAAGAGATAAAACCATTTCTAAAGCTGAAATAAGACAAAGATTAGTAGCTACTTTTTCTAGAGACCAAAAAAAAATGGTGCAAAGTCAACAAATAAGACTTAGAAATACCAGAGAAACATTCAGAAAATCTTTGACAGGAGAGCAAAGAAAGATGTTAAAAGAACGTATAGATAAAATTAGAAATTCAAAAGACAGAGGAGAGTTGAAAGATGGGTCTAGAATTAATAATGCTGATGGCAGAAAGAAAAGAAATAGAGGCAATTAGATAAGACTTATATGAAGCCTCTTTACCAAAAAGTTAAAAAACAACTACAGTTTTATGGGTTGCTATTGTTTTCAATAGCAACCTCTTTTTGTTCTTATGCACAAGAAGAAAATTTAGATGATATTGATGGTTTAATAGATGAGCTTTTTTTTTATGACCAACAATTTTTAGATGAACTAATAGAAGGTGGATTAACTTATAATTTTTTATATACTTCTGTTTCATATAATACAAATACCTTTTTTTCTGGTAGAGACTCAGGTACAGATCAATTTAATATAATTCCGCAAGTTTCTTATTATCATTCTTCAGGATTTAATGCTAGTATATCAGGTATATACTATCAAAATTTTGCGCCTGCTTGGGATTTTACAAGTGTATCTGTAGGTTATTTTAATACTATTGGAAAACAAAAAAACTTCAATTATAATTTAGGATATACTCATTTTTTCTATTCAGATGATTTTGATGATTTTACAAATTCAATAGATTTAAGTGTAGGAATTAGAAATATAAAAAGAACATTAGGTACAACTTTAGCAGCATCATATTTATTTGGTACAGATACTTCTTTACAATTAGTTTCAAATAGTTTTTTAAATATAAATTTAAAAAGAACTTCTAATTTAGCTTTACGCTTTAGACCTAATATTAGTTTTATTATAGCAGACCAAACTTATAAATTTAGTAGCCTAATTAGAAGTCCATTAGGCCCAAGAATAGTTACAGTAGTTCAAGAAGTATTTGATTTATTAAATACTCAATTAAGTTTTCCATTGTCATTATCAACTAAATCATGGGATTTTGAAGTAGGTTATCATTTAAATCTGCCAAATGCAGTTTCAAACGAAAGTAATTTATCTAACACTAATTTCTTTTCATTTTCAGTAGGATATTTACTAGATTTGAATAAGAATTAGAATCATGATATTATCAGAAATAAAAAATCACTTAAGAAACTTAAAAACCATAGCTTTTCAATTACCAAATGGAGAGTTAGTTCCTGCTCATTTTCATGTGACTGAAGTTGGTAAAATAAGTAAAGATTTTATTGATTGTGGGGGTAAAGTTAGAAAAGAAGAAGTGATTAATTTTCAGCTTTGGGAAGAAAACGATTATGACCACAGATTACATCCAGAGAAATTGTTAAAAATTATTGAGTTATCTGAAAAAATGTTTCAATTTGATGATTTAGAAATAGAGGTAGAATATCAAGGTGCAACAACAATAGGTAAATACAATTTAGATTTTGATGGAAAGAATTTTTTATTAACTTCAAAAGTTACTGCATGTTTAGCACAAGATGCTTGTGGAATTCCAAAACAAAAACCTAGAATTCGAATTTCTGAATTAGGTAAAGTAAATTCTTGTACACCTGGTTCAGGATGTTGTTAATCTCTATTTCTTAATAGAAAATAATGGATGTAAAAAGAGCAATTAAAATAGCTGAAAATTTTTTATTAAAGCAATTCCCAAAAGCTACTGATATTGATTTAGAGGAAATAGAAATAACTGAAGATAAAGAGTTTTGGTATATTACTTTAAGTTATTTAGATGAAGTAAAAGATGAAATTCAGCAAAATCGAAAACGAAACTTTTATTGTTTATGCTATGAAAATAAGAGAGTTTAAAAATCCTCTTTAGAATTCTCAGAATAAGTTCTCCATTTTTCTAAACATACTTTCATATCTTCTGGAACTTCAGAATCAAATTGTAAAAATTCACCAGTTTTTGGGTGTGTAAAGCCTAATGTTTTTGCATGTAATGCTTGTCTAGGTAAAACTTTAAAGCAATTTTGAACAAATTGTTTGTATTTGGTAAATGTGGTGCCTTTTAAAATGTCATTTCCTCCATATCTTTCATCGTTAAAAAGCGTATGACCTATATGTTTAAAATGAGCTCTAATTTGGTGTGTTCTTCCTGTTTCTAGTTTACATTGTACTAAAGTTGCATAAGTTAAACGTTCTAAAACTTTAAAATGTGTAACTGCATGTTTCCCAAATTCACCATCAGGAAAAACAGCCATTTGTAAACGATTTTTTAAACTACGACCAATATTGCCTTCAATTCGCCCTTCATCTTCTTCAATATTACCCCAAACCAAAGCGTAATATAATCTTTCAGTTGTTCTATCAAAAAATTGTCGAGATAAATTAGCCATTGCAAATTCAGTTTTTGCAACTACAAGTAAGCCACTTGTGTCTTTATCAATTCTATGCACTAAGCCTGGTCTTTCATTAGAATTCGTAGGTAAATTTTCTATATGATGAATTAACCCATTCACCAAAGTTCCAGAATAATTTCCATGACCTGGATGCACAACCATTCCTGCTGGTTTGTTTACAACAATAACAGTATCATCTTCATAAACAATGTCTAAAGGTATATCTTCTGCAACCAATAAATTTTCATGTGGTGGATGAGCTAAAACCACTCTTACTACATCATTTGGTTTTACTTTGTAGTTCTGTTTTACAGCAACATCATTTACTAAAATATTACCAGCTTTTGCAGCTTGCTGAACTTTATTTCTTGTAGCATTTTCAATAAAATTCATTAAAAACTTATCAACTCTTAAAGGAACTTGACCCACACTAGCAGTAAACCTGTAATGTTCATACAAGTCATCATTTTCTGTTTCTAAATTTTCGTTTTCTTGCATCTTGTTTTACTACAGCCCTTTAATATTGTAATATTTAAATTGAAGAATTTAAATAATTTGTTACTTATTACCATCACCCAAAACTAAATCAATAATTGAGTTTTTAGGTAATTTATCATTAGGATTTACAATTTTTCCTTTGTGTCTTAATCCTCTAACCACATCTTTTCCAAGATCTCTTACATAAGTGTAATTTGTACCTACAATAAAACCAATAGCTTGTAATTCAGACTCTGCTTGTCTTTTTGTACGTCCATTTAAATCAGGAATTGTAATATCTTTGTATTTAGATGGATTAAGTGTTAAGTAAATTTTACGTTTTTCTTTAACATATTCTCCAGCTTCAGGGTTTTGTTCAATCACAGATTTTTTTGGATATTCTGGATTGTAACTAGCACTATCAATTACTTTAAAATCTAAATCTAATTCTTTTAGTTTACGCTCAGTTTCATCAATTGTAATTTTATGCAAATCTGGTACTTGTATTTTTTGATCGTGATTTGTTGTAATATTTAACCAAAAATTTAAAATAAAATATAGCAATACAAGAGATATTAAAGCAATTGCTATTTGTTTAAAAAACGATTTACTTTTTAAAAACTGAAAAATACTCATGAAATGTTTTTTGATAGATGACAAATATATAAAAACTAAACGTTGTGGTTTCTATTTATATTTTGATAAATTTGTTATAATTAACCAAGATTGATGAAAAAAAATATTGCCATAATAATGGGTGGCTATTCTTCTGAAGTCAATATTTCTCTAAAAAGTGGAAATGTTGTTTACAAGCATTTAAATAAAGAAAAATATAATGCTTATAGAGTTCATGTTTTTAAAGAAAAGTGGGTAGCTTTAGATAATGAAAGTAACGAATACCAAATTAATATAAGTGACTTTTCATTTATTAAAAATGATGAACATATTACTTTTGATTGTGTTTTTAATGCAATACATGGTAATCCTGGAGAAAATGGAATGATTTTAAGTTATCTAGAGTTGCTAAATATACCACACACATCAGCTCCTTTTTATCAAATGGCTCTTACTTTTAATAAGAGAGACACCTTAAGTGTTGTAAAAGAATATGGAGTAAAAACTGCAAAATCTGTTTACTTAAATAAAGGTGATGAGATTCATGTTGAAAATATTATAGATAAAGTTAATCTACCTTGTTTTATTAAACCCAATAATGCAGGTTCTAGTTATGGTATTTCTAAAGCTTATACAAAAGAAGAGGTTTTAAAAGGAATTGATTTAGCTTATCAAGAAGATTCTTCAATACTAATTGAATCTTTTTTAGAAGGTACAGAAGTTTCTGTGGGAGTTATAGAATATCAAAATGAAATAAAAGTTTTACCAATTACTGAAATAGTTTCAGAAAATGATTTTTTTGATTATGAAGCAAAATATCAAGGTAAATCTCAAGAAATCACACCTGCAAGAATCTCTAAACGTAAACAAAATAGAGTAGAAGAAGTTGCTAAGAAAATATATAAAGCACTAAATATGTCTGGTTTTACAAGATCGGAATTTATTTTTGTGAATGATGAACCTCATTTTTTAGAAATGAATACTGTACCAGGAATGACAGAAGAAAGTATTTTACCACAACAAGCAGCAGCAGCAGGTATATCTCTAGAAGATTTATTTGAAAATGCAATTCTAATGGCTTTAAAATAAAAACAATGAAAAAAGCAATTTTCCCTGGATCTTTTGATCCTGTAACTTTAGGTCACTTAGATATTATAGAAAGAGGCGTTAAATTATTTGACGAACTTATTATAGCTATTGGTGTTAATGCCGATAAAAAATATATGTTTTCTTTAGAAGAACGCAAAAAATTTATAGAAGACTCTTTTAAAGACGAACCTAAAATTAAAGTAGTTACTTATAAAGGATTAACTGTAGATTTTTGTCAAAAGAATAATGTAGATTTTATTTTAAGAGGATTAAGAAATCCTGCAGATTTTGAGTTCGAAAAAGCAATTGCACATACAAATAGAGATTTAGCCCCTATAGAAACAGTGTTTTTACTTACAGCAGCAAAAACCTCATATATTTCTTCTTCTATAGTAAGAGATGTCATCAGAAATAATGGAGATTACACAAAGTTGGTTCCAGAAACAGTAAGAGTTCAATAAGTAGGGTATATTTTGACTCAAAAGACTTCTAAAAACACTATAAAAATATCAAATGTTTAAAAAAAGCCTATTAATTGTATTCCTATTTTGTATCATTTTTTCATGTAAAAACAATACAGAAGAAAATAAAGATTTTACAACACTTTTTGAAAACTCAAGAGGAACTGAAACACCAGAATATGATGAGGTGATTTCTTTTTATAAAGATTTAGCTGATTCTTATTCTAAAATATCGATGTTTTCTTTTGGGCAAACAGACTCAGGAGAACCTTTACATTTAGTAGTTTATAGTAGTGAAAGTATTTATAATGTTAATGAAATTAAGAGTTCTTCAAAAAACAGAATCTTAATTAATAATGGAATTCATCCAGGAGAATCAGATGGAATTGATGCTTCTATGATGTTGTTAAGAGATATAGTTCAAAATGATTCTCTTCAAAAAAAATATCAAAATTCTATCATTTGTGTAATTCCAATTTACAATATTGGAGGTGCTTTAAATAGAAATTCGCACACAAGAGCCAATCAAAATGGACCAGCTGAATATGGTTTTAGAGGTAATGCAAGAAATTATGATTTAAATAGAGATTTTATAAAACAAGACACCAAAAATGCTGCTGCTTTTGCAGAAATTTTTCATGCTGTAAATCCTGATGTTTTTGTAGATAACCATGTAAGTAATGGAGCAGATTATCAATATGCAATTACACATTTATTCACACAACATAATAAATTAGGAGGTAGTTTAGGGAATTTTTTAAATGCTACAATGAAACCAGAAGTTGAGCAATCTTTAAAAGAAAAAAGCATTGATATAACTCCTTATGTAAATGTTTGGGGTTCTACTCCAAAAAGTGGTTGGTCTCAATTTTTTGATTCTCCAAGATATTCTACAGGGTATACAACATTGTTCCACACATTAGGATTAATGGTAGAAACCCACATGCTTAAACCTTACGAAATTAGAGTAGATCAAACCTATGCTTTAATGCATTCAGTTTTAAAATTCACAGAAGAAAATTCAGAAAAAATAAAAGAATTAAGAGCAAATGCTGCTAAAGAAATTTTAAGCAAAAAAACATACCCTATTCAGTTTAAAGTAGATAGAGAAAATTATAGTGACTTGCTTTTTAAAGGTTATGAAGTAGAAATTATTGATAGTAAAGTTACCAATGGAAAGCGTTTATTTTATGATAAAACAAAACCTTTTGAAGAAGTTGTAAAATACTATGACAATTTTATTGCTACTAAAGTTTTAGAAATACCTAAAGCTTATATAATTCCTCAAGGTTGGCATGATGTGATTCAAAGATTAAAAAATAATCAAATTGAGTTTATAAGATTTAAAAATGATACTTCAATTCAAGTTGAAGTAAATCATATTAAAGACTTTAAAACAAGAACAAATCCTTATGAAGGTCATTATTTACATTACAATACAACCATATCAAGTTCAACAGAAACTATAAAATTTAAGAAAGAAGATGTTTTTATTGATACCAACCAAAATGGAGTTAGATATTTGCTTGAAACTCTAGAAGCAGAAGCTACAGATTCTTTCTTCAATTGGAATTTCTTTGATACAATTTTACAACAAAAAGAAGGTTATTCTTCTTATGTTTTTGAAGATGTTGCTCAAAAATACTTGTCTGAAGATGCTTTGTTAAAACAAAAGTTTGAGGAGAAATTAAAGAATGATGAAGATTTTGCAAACAATCCTAGAATGCAATTAGATTTTATCTACAAAAATTCCCCACATTATGAGAAAGCTCATAAACGTCTACCTGTTTTTAAAGTAAAATAATTATGAAAAAAATAATATTATTTTCAATCTTAACTATAATTATGAGTTGTAAAGAGCTAGACGTAAAAGATGAGAAATCATTAGAATTTTATGTTGGGACTTATACAAATGGAGCTAGTGAGGGTATTTATAAATATCAATTAGATGCTAATGGAATGCTTTTTAAAATAGGTTTAGTTGCAAAAACTAATAATCCATCATTCTTATAGCAAAAACTAAAGACAATAAAACATTATTAGCTGTAAACGAAACAGATGAAAATGGAACAGGATTTGTAAAATCATTCAAAATAGATAATGATACTTTACTATTTAGAAGCAAATCAAAATCAGGAGGAGCACATCCTTGCTTTTTAACTATAAATGAAAAAAATCAAGTTTTAGTGGCTAATTATACTGGAGGGAATGTTGGTTATTTAGAAATAGACAATCAAAATGGATTAACTAATTTATTATCAGTTCAGCAACATACTGGAAAAGGAACTACTGATAGACAAAAATCACCACATGCACATTCTACATGGTTTCATCCTGCAAAACAAGAGATAATTTCTGTAGATTTAGGCACAAACGAATTGTGGTTTTCAACTATTAATAATAAAAAAAATGAACTTGAATTTAAGAATCAGAAAACATTAAAAATGGATGTTGGAGCTGGTCCAAGACATTTAACTTTTCATCCTAATCATAAGTGGATATATGTTTTAAACGAATTGAATAACACAGTTTCTTTAGTTGAGGAAGTAGATAATAGTTATGTTTTAAAAACTACAATTTCTATGTTGCCTAAAGGATATGATAAATACACTAAAGGTGCAGATATTCATATTTCTAATGATGGCCGTTTTTTATATGCTTCAAATCGTGGGCATAATTCAATTGTAATTTATAAAGTTGATAGTAAAAGTGGTAATTTAAGTTTAGTTGGTTTTGAAAACACAAGAGGTCAAAATCCTAGAAACTTTTCTTTATCACCAGATAATAAGTTTATCGTTGTTGCCAATCAAGATGGTAATAATTTAGTTTCTTTTAAAAGAAATCAAAAAACAGGAAAACTTACTTTTTTGAGTAACGTTTCTGCACCCAATCCTGTTTGTATTTTGTTCTAAAAAAAACCGTAACTTAGAGACTTAAATTTTATCTAAGTGAGTACAATTTTATCAATTAATGGAAAATCTTACACTGTAGAAGTGCAAGAAAATATGCCTTTACTCTGGGCAATTAGAGATATTGTAGGTTTAACAGGTACCAAGTTTGGTTGTGGTGTTGCACAATGTGGTGCTTGTTCTATTTTAATTGATGGCCAACTCACAAAATCTTGTAGTATGCCAGTTTCTTATGGTATAGGTAAAGAAATCTTTACTATAGAAGGCTCTTCAGAAAATTTAGAGGTTTTGCGTGAAGCTTGGAATGATGGTAATGTACCTCAATGTGGTTATTGTCAATCTGGTCAACTCATTGCAGCCACAGCTTTATTAGATAAAATAGAAAGTCCAACAGATAAAGATATAGATGATGCTATGAGTAGTAATATTTGTAGATGTGGAACGTATAGTAGAATTCGAAAAGCAATACATAAAGCAGTTGAATTAAAAAATCAAAAAGCATGAGCAATATTCATCAAGTAAATCGTAGAGATTTTATGAAGCTTTTTGGTTTAGCTTCTACAGGTATTATATTAGGATGTACAGCACAAACTGCCAAGAAGAAATTTAGTCCTGAAATTAATAAAGACTTTTTTGCGCCTAATTTATTTATTCATTTAGAGAAAAATGGAAACATCACATTAATTGCTTCTCGATCTGAAATGGGTCAAGGAATAAGAACATCTTTAGCCTCTGCAATAGCAGACGAGTTAGAAGCTGACTGGAATTATGTTAATGTAAAACAAGCAACAGGAGATGCCAAGTATGGAAACCAAAATACAGATGGTTCTAGAAGTGTAAGAACTCGATTAGAACCTATGCGTAAAATGGGTGCTGCTGCTAAAATGATGTTAATTACAGCAGCTGCAAATAAATGGAATGTAAATGAAAGCGATTGTAAAGCTGAAAATCATTATGTAATTAATACAATTTCTAATGAAAAAATATTTTTTGGAGATTTAGTAGAAGATGCTTCAACTCTACCTGTACCAAATGAAGATGCCATTCAACTTAAAAAAGTAGAAGATTTCAAATATATAGGTAAAACTTTAAAAAGTGTCGATTTAAACCATTTTACACATGGTTCAGCAACTTATGGAATAGATGTTCGAATTCCTAATATGAAATTTGCTGCTATAGCTAGATGTCCAGTAACTTTTGGTACAGTTAAAAGCTTTGATAGTACAAATGTAGAGAAAGTATCAGGAGTAGAAAAAGTGATTAAAATTGATAGGAAAAAGCCAGGAATTGGTCAGCAATTTTATGGATGTTTAGGAGGTGTTGCAGTTATTGCCAATAATACTTGGTCTGCTTTTCAAGGAAAATTAGATTTAGATATTAATTGGGATTTTGGAGACAATAAATCATTTGATTCAGAAGAGTTTAAAAAAACACTTACTCAACGAGTTCAAAAAAATGGAAAATTAGTTCCAGGCAGTAGAGGAAATGTTTCAACTGCTTTTAATAAAGCAAATAAAGTTGTTGAGGCAACATATCATGTCCCTTTTTTAGTACATGCACCTATGGAAGTGCCTAATGCAACAGCTTGGTATCAAGATAATAAAATAGAAGTTTGGGCACCTGTTCAAGATCCACAAACAGCAAGAGCAGAATTAGCTCAATTTTTTGAGATTCCTTTAGGAAATATTACGATAAATGTTACTTTTTTAGGAGGTGGTTTTGGTCGTAAATCTAAGTCAGATTTTGTGGTAGAAGCTGTTTCAATATCAAAAGAAATTAAAGCTCCTGTTCAATTAGTTTGGACTCGTGAAGATGATATTAAACACAGTTTTTATCATGCAACAAGTGTGCAATATTTAAAAGGAGGAATTGATGAAAAAGGTAATGTTTCTAGTTGGTTACAAAGAGTTGCTTTTCCTTCAATAGTATCCTCTTTTAAACCTTTATCTGATTATGCATCTGGTTTTGAATTAGGACAAGGATTTACAAATAATCCTTATGATTTAGAAAATTTTAGATTAGAAAGTGTAAAAGCAGAAGCACATTTAAGAATTGGTTGGTTACGTTCTGTTGTGCATATTCATAGTGGTTTTGGTAATAATTCTTTTGTAGATGAGCTAGCTTTTGCAGCAAATATAGATCCTGTTCAATTTCATTTAAATTTAATAGGAAAAGATAGAGTTATTAAAGGAAAATCAGACTATCCTTATGACACTAAGAGGATGAAAGATGTTCTAAATAATACAGCAAAAATAGCTGATTGGAATAAAAAAAGACTTGAAAACCATGGAATGGGTATTGCTATTCACTACAGTTTTTATAGTTACGTAGCTTCAGCTGTAGAGGTTTCTATGAATGATGGAAAAGTTAAAATAGAAAACGTCTGGACAACCATTGATTGTGGATTGGTTTTAAATAAAGACAATGTTATTAATCAATTAGAAGGTGCAGCTATTTTTGGTATGTCTATTGCTTTATTTGGAAAAGTATCTGCTAAAGAAGGAGCTGTAGAGCAAAATAATTTCTTCGATTATCAAATGACAAGAATGAAGCACGCACCAAAAATACATGTTGATATTTTAGATAAAATGAATGAAAAACCAACAGGAGTAGGGGAGCCTGGAGTACCTGTAATGGCGCCAGCAATATGTAATGCAATTTTTAATGCAACTGGTAAACGTTATCGTTCTTTACCTTTAATTGATGAAGGATTGATATAAAGAATTAAAAGTATTAAAACTTATATTCACCTAAAGGTTTGGGGAAATCTTCTGGATTTGCAGCCAAATGATATCTTGGGTCATCAATATCTTCTACAATGATATCAGTAAAAATAGGACTTGCTTTGTATAACAAAACTTTACAATCTTCACTTAGATGTTTTAATGTAATGTTCTTTCCAACTGCATGATATTTTTCTACTAAAGCAAAAATTGCTTCTATAGCAGAATGATCTGAAATACGAGCTTCAACAAAGTCGATTTCAACGTTTTCTGGGTCATTTTTTACATCAAATTTACTATTGAAAGCAGAGATGCTTCCAAAGAAAAGAGGTCCCCAAATCTCATATATTTTTGTGCCATCTTCTCTAAAACGCTTTCTAGCTCTAATTCTCTTTGCGTTCTCCCAAGCAAATACTAAAGCAGAAACTATAACTCCAGAGACAACAGCTATTGCAAGATCAAAAATTACGGTTAATGATGAAACAAGAATCAATACAAAAACATCTGTTTTTGGTATTTTATTCATAATTCTAAAACTAGACCATGCAAATGTGCCTATTACAACCATAAACATTACACCAACTAAAGCAGCAATAGGAACTTGTTCTATTAAAGATGATGCAAATAGAATAAACATTAATAAGAAAACAGCAGCTGTAATTCCAGATAATCGACCACGTCCACCACTTTTAATGTTAATAATTGATTGACCAATCATGGCACAACCACCCATTCCTCCAAATAAACCTGTGATAATATTTGCTCCTCCTTGTGCCATACATTCTCTGTTAGTATTTCCTCTGGTTTCTGTTAAATCATCAATTAAATTTAGTGTCATTAAAGATTCAATTAAACCAATTGCAGCTAATATTAAAGCATAAGGAAAAATGAATTTAAGTGTTTCTAAATTTAAAGGTATATTAGAAAACGTTTCTAAAACAGGTACTGGAAAACCACCTTCTAAACCAGTTCCTCCTCCATCTCTAATAAAAGAACCAACAGTAGCTACATCTAGATTCGAAAAAATTACAATAGAAGAAACAACTAAAATGGCGATTAAGGCTTCTGGTAATTTTTTTGTAGCTTTTAGTTTAGGTAAACCCCACATAATTAACATAGTCAATCCAACTAAGCCAATCATATACCATAAAGAATTACCTTCTAACCAAGTTTTTTCTCCATTTACAGTTTTGGTAAACATACCTAATTGTGATAAGAAAATTACAATGGCTAAACCATTTACAAATCCCATCATTACTGGGTGTGGAATTAATCTTACAAACTTACCCAGTTTAAAAACTCCTGCTAAAACTTGAATAATACCCATTAACATAACAGTTAAAAATAAATAGTAAAGTCCTAAATTTTCATCAGTATTTCCCATTGCATTTCCCTCTGCTACAAGAGAAACCATAACCACAGCTAGGGCACCAGTTGCTCCAGAAATCATTCCTGGTCTACCACCAAAAATAGAAGTGATTAAGCCAATCATAAAAGCTGCATATAAACCCACTAAAGGATCTACACCTGCAACAAAAGCAAAAGCTACAGCTTCTGGCACTAATGCTAAAGCAACAGTAATTCCAGAAAGGACATCATTTCTAACATTTTTAACACGTTTGGTGATAAATTCAGTCATAATTTTGTAAATTTTTTAAGTCGGCAAATATAGAATGTTTTTTTAGATATCTAATTGTCTTTATAATAATCGTAAACCAATCTTATATTTGCATAACTTTCTTTTAAAATAGTATCTATACTTTCTTCTTTAATAAATTCTACTTTAGTTATACCTTCTTCTATTTGAGGTATTAAAGGTTTATCATAATTAGAATTCATTAAAAACCAATAGGTTAATTTTAGTTTATTTTTATTTTGAAAATAGATATGATAAGTTGTAATAAGTTGTTTTTCAATAGTTAAATTAAAAATACTACATTCTTCTTCAACTTCTCTAATTGCAGCGGTTTCTATAGATTCATTTTTTTCGATTCTCCCTTTTGGTAAATCCCAAATATTATTTCTGTAAATAAATAGAATATCGTTTTTGTTATTTTTTACAAGTCCACCAGCTGCTGGAACAACTTTGATTTGAGTTAAAAAATAGTTCCAACCAGACTCTAAATCAGGTGTATACAAATAAACACCATCAATTATTTCATTTCTGAGTTTATGAATAATTTCATCTAAAACAATGTTTTTTAAAATGTAAACAGGAAAATTATTTTCTTTTTGTGAAGAAGATGTAATAATTATCGGCTTTTCATTTACAAAAACTTTATACATTTGTCTTATGATTATGAACAAAGATACAGCAAAAAAAACAGCCGAACTTTTATTGCAAGTTAAAGCTATTAAGTTAAGTCCAAGTAAGCCTTTTCAGTGGGCTTCTGGATGGAAATCACCAATATATTGTGATAATAGAGTAACCTTATCTTATCCTTCTGTACGAATTTTTTTGAAAGAAGAAATCGCTAAAATAGTTGAATTAGAATATGGCAAGCCAGATGTAATTGCTGGAGTTGCAACAGGTGCAATTGCTATTGGTATTTTAGTGGCTCAAGAGTTGGGAGTGCCATTTGTTTATGTAAGGCCAGAGCCAAAAAAGCATGGTAGAAAAAACCAAATAGAAGGATATTTAGAAAGCGGACAAAATGTTGTGGTTATTGAAGATTTAATAAGTACTGGTAAAAGTAGTTTAAATGCTGTAGATGCTTTAAAAGAAGAAGGAGCTGTTGTTAAAGGTATGGTTGCTATTTTTTCTTATGGATTTGAAATTGCATCGAATAACTTTAAAGAAAAAAATGTTAGTTTAAAAACACTTAGTAACTACGAAAATCTATTAGAACAAGCTCTTGATAGCAATTATATTTCTGATAAAGAATTAGTAACTTTACAAAGTTGGAGGTCTAATCCAAGTGAGTGGAATCAATAAATAAAATCAACTAAAAATGAATATACAAGGAAACAGAGTTGTTGTAGAAAAATCTCAAAAAGAAACTTTTGAATTTTTAACAGATCTTAAAAATTTTGAGCAATTAATGCCAGAATCTATTCAAAAATTTGAAGTTGATGGTGATTCTTTCATCTTTGGATTAAAAGGAATGCCAGAAATAAGGTTGGTTTTAAAAGAAAAAACAGAATATTCTAAAGTTGTTTTAGGTGCAGCAAGTAGTAAATTAGATTTTCAATTAATTGCGAATATTGATGAAATTGATGAGGATTCATCTGAAGTTCAATTAGATTTTAATGGTCAATTTAATATGATGATGCAGATGATGGTTAAAAAACCATTAACTTCTTTTATAGAAACACTTACAGATAATTTAGAGACAGTTTAAAGAAAACTAATTTCTTTAATTGCAAATTCTTCAACTTCATTATTTTCGTTTTCTACGAGTAAATTTCCATTTCTAGCAATACCAATAATTTTACCAAGAAAAGTGATTCCTTTATCTGTTTTAAACATAGAGGGTATATCTTTTTTATATAAAACAGCTAAGTATTCGTTTTCTAAATTAGAAAATAAATTTTTGTTTAAAAGGTCAAATTGAAAATTAAGTTGTTTTGTTAGATCTATTAATAAATTATCTAAATTTAATTCATAACCTAAGATGTTGTTAAGAGAACTAACTCTTTCTAAATTGGGAAAGTTAACCTGATTCACATTTAGCCCAATTCCAATAATACTGTTGTTTATTTTGTTGTTAGATAACGAATTTTCGATTAATATTCCACAAATTTTTTTATTAGCTGACATAATGTCGTTTGGCCATTTAATAAATAAATTTTGAATTTTATATATTTCAAGTACTTTAAAAATAGCCAAACTCACAGCAAAGTTTATATATTTTGCTTGGTTAGTTTTTAATTTCAATTTATTCACTAAAACACTGAATGTTAAGTTTTTAAATGGTTCAGAATACCAATTAGCATCTCTTTGCCCACGACCTTTTTGTTGATTTTTAGTAACTACAATTGTAAAGTTTTCTAATGAAGAATCTTTGTTCAACTCTTTTAAAAAAGAGTTGGTAGAATCAATGGCATCAAGTTTGATTATTTTCAATTGTTAAATAATGTATAAACAAGTTTAATTATACGTACAAAACTCGTAAAAAAATAATAACTTTGCGTTAAATTATAAGAATATTAATGACTAAGAAACAAGTAAGCACAGACGATTTAATCGCTGTAATTATTAAGGGGATTGATGATGTAAAAGGAGAGGAAATCCAATTACTAGATTTAAGAGAAATAGAAAACACAGTTTGTGATTATTTTATAATTTGTTCTGGTAACTCTAATACCCAAGTAAATGCTATTTCTAATTCTGTACAAAAAATTGTAAGTAAAGAAGTAAAAGACAAACCATGGCATATAGAAGGCCAAGGTAATGCTGAGTGGGTTTTAATGGATTATGTTAATGTAGTAGTTCATATTTTTCAAAAGCAAGTTAGAGATTTTTACGATATAGAAAGTCTTTGGGGAGATGCAAAAATCACCGAAATTAATCCAGTTTAATCTGATAGATTTTAAATTACATGAATAATACAAATAAAGATAATAAAACAAATATGCCTAAGTTTAAATTTAGTTA
>Ga0233398_1000157_pt1 | contig 47241 bp, 44 predicted proteins | sample 38DmetaG_FD_182697 | JGI IMG/M metagenome (GOLD analysis project Ga0233398, IMG submission 182697) | Seawater microbial communities from Monterey Bay, California, United States - 38D | ecosystem: Environmental > Aquatic > Marine > Coastal | place: USA: California | collected 2016-10-02
TAGTTTTAAAAGAGATGTTTTTATTACTTACAATTCTTTTAAACATTTTTTGAAAATTCTCTGCTCCACCTTTATTCCATCTAAATTGTTGAGACCTAGCAGCACTAATAATTACTGGTAATTCTGCAGGAGTTTCAACATTTTCTAAATATTTAAATTTCCATTTTTTAAGTTGTGCTCTGTAACTTAAATCAATATCTTCTGTAAGTGTATCTCCTTGCCAATTACCAGCATCTAAAATGCATTCTTTTCTCCAAATACCTGCAGTTCCATTAAAATTGATAAAATGACCTTTACTATTTCTACCCACTTGTTCTATAGTAAAATGCGCATCTAACATAAAAGCCTGTATTCTTGTAAGTGTAGAATAATTTCTGTTGATATGGCTCCACCTTGTTTGTACTACACCAATTTCAGAATCTTTAAAATAAGGTACAGTTTGTAATAACCAGTCTTTTTTAGGTAAAAAATCTGCATCAAAAATGGCAATATATTCACCTTTTGCAATTTTTAATCCTTCTTTAAGTGCACCTGCTTTAAAACCTTTTCTATTAGTTCTTCTAATATGTTGAATATTAATCCCTCTTTCTTGAAGTTTTTTGATGTGTTTTGCAGTAACATCAACTGACTCATCTGTAGAATCGTCTAAAACCTGAATTTCTAATTTACCTTTTGGATATTCTAATTTTGCGATATTTTTTAATAAACGTTTCATTACGTAAAGTTCATTAAAAACAGGAAGTTGAATGGTTACAAAAGGTATTTCATTTGGATTTGAAAAATCAAATTTTACAGCATCATCTGTCTTATTTCTGTACTTTAAATAATTAACAAGAAGATTTAGTTGTGCTAAAGCATATATAAAAATAAGCAGTAGACAAATGGTATAAATAATTATGACTAAATATTCTAAAATCATTATTTAAAGCTGTATTTAAAAATCCAACTAAGAATTTTTATCCCTGCAAATATAGTACCTTTTACGGTTCCTGAAACTTTTGATACGCCTATTCTATTTCTATATTTTACAGGTATTTCTTTATAAGTCATTTTTTGCTTAAGCACCTTTAGTTGCATTTCTACTGTCCAACCATAAGTTTTGTCTTCCATTTCTAAAGCTAAAAGTTTATCATATTTAATAGCTCTAAAAGGGCCTAAATCAGAAAATTTAGCTCCAAAAAAAAGTTTCATTAAAAAAGTAGCTAACCAATTACCAAAAACTTGTTGAGGTGTCATAGAACCACTTTCTCTTAGTTTTTCTACTCTAGCTCCAACAACAAAATCAATGTCTTTATTAATTATTGGATCAACAATTTCTCTAAGTTGTTCTGGATAGTCTGAATAATCGCCATCTAAAAAAACAATAATATCTGGTTTTGTTTTTTGCTTACTGATGTAGTCTAAACCTTTTAAACAAGCATAACCATATCCTTTTTTAGTTTCTGTTAAAACAGTAGCTCCTGCATTTTTTGCATTTAATTCTGTTTTGTCTGTAGAATTATTGCTAATTACAATTACTTCATCAACAATTTTAGGAATATCATTAATTACATGTGCTATAGAATCTTGCTCATTATAAGCAGGAATAATTACTTTTATAAGGTGATTCATTTATCTTAAATCCAACAGATTATTTTCTTTTTTAAAGGATGAAAAATCTGTCCATTCTTTTATTTTTTTACCCTCTTTAAATTTTGAAGCTTTTATCAGTTTTTCATTATCATAAATTAAACAATACCCGTTTTTCTGATTGTTTTTTAATTGGCATTTGTGGTTTATATTTCCTTTATCATCATAAAACAACCACCAATTATTTTTTACTCCTTCATTAAAATGCCCCTCTTTTTCTAAGGTTTCATTTTGGCTGTAAAAGTACCAATATTTTATTTTTTTATCATCCTTAAAACTACCTTCTTCTTTTAAATTACCATTATTGAAATAGTTTTTCACATATTTTTTTGTGAAAAAGTAATCAAAGAAAAAGAAATAAGTAAAAAGTATATAATTGGTTTAAGCATTATTTTTTATTTACTAACTGCATTAAATCAACATCATTACCTAATAAAATTTCAGTTGGATTTATTCTTCCAGCTTCAGGTCCGTTTTCTAATTTTAATACGCCTCTTGGACACACAGCAGAACAAATTCCACAACCTACACAACTAGAACGTACAATGTTTTCTCCTTTTTGAGCATAGGCTCTTACATCAATACCTTGCTCACAATAGGTAGAACAATTTCCACAAGAAATACATTGCCCACCATTTGTAGTTATTCTAAATCTACTTTTAAAACGTTGTACTAAACCTAAATATGCAGCTAAAGGACAACCAAACCTACACCAAACTCTATTGCCAAAAATGGGGTAAAACCCTGTGCCAATTACACCTGCAAACCAAGCGCCAATTAAGAAACTGTATGTGTCTTTAACCCATTGAGATTTAATACCAATAAATGAAGAAGTACCAGAGAAATAACAATATAAAGTAATTATTGTCATCACTAAAGAAAAGACTAAAACAGCATGAATTAACCACCTTTCTAACTTCCATGCATTTAAACTTTTATTTGAATGTTGTCTGTAAGGATCACCCAAAGTTTCTGCTAAACCACCACAACCACAAACCCAAGAACAATACCATCTTTTTCCAAAGAAATAAACCATTATTGGTACAATTACTAGGGTTAATAAAGTTCCCCAAACCAGAATAAAAATACCAATTGCACCACTTTCTGTTAAACTTTTTAAATTCCATTCAAAGAAAAAATCGTAATCTAAAGGAAATGCATTTTTAAAATCGTAACCAGGCATGTTTAAACTGGTCATAATTTCTGGTATCAAAAAAGCAAATACAATTTGAAAAAACAAAACAGATGTTGTTCTAACAATTTGATATTTGTTGTGTCTGTATTTAATATACATTCGAACACCCATAACTATCATAATAGTACAATACAAAAATCCATAAACAAACCACTGAGAAGCATCACCACCATTTAATGCTTTACTTATTGGATCTAAAATATAAGTCCAATTAACTACATAATCTGGCATAAAATAAAGTAATAAGTAAAAGACAACTAAATACACCAAAACTAACCAAGCAATTAAGCCCCTATTTGTAGCTGAATTTTGGTAAATGTGATCATTTTTAATACCAGGTTTACCTAATAAGATTACATTTGGAAGTATAAATAATAAAGCCCCAATAATTCCTAAACCAAAAGTTAAAAACCATAGTAAGCCTGAGTTTTCTTTTATAATGCCTTTGCCTGATTTTTTTGCAATTTCATAACTTAATGTATGAGGTTTACCAAAAATTTTATACTTGTATTGTTCTCCTTTTTTCTTCCAATTTTTCTCTGCATTGTATTTTGCGATGAGTTTTTCATAATAATTATTAGAAGTTTTAAAGGCATCTCTAACAACACTCGAAAATTCAAAAATATTGAGTTCTTTGTCTACAATAGCTTTAGATAATTCTTGTTTTATAATCTCACTTTTGTAATTTTTTTCAGAAATATAAGTGTCTAATTCTTTTTGAGACATCCCAAAAGACCCCAAAAAAATAGAAGCTGTAAAGATGGTTAAACCAATTAAAAAGATAGCTAAACCTGTGTATTTTATTCTCTTCATCATCTTAAGCTATTTTAAAAATTCGTTTCCAACTTTTCTTTCTTTTTCTAACAGTTCCTAGTGTTTCATTGTTAAATTTTTCAATTATTTCATATTCATATTTTTTATAGAATTCAGGGTCAAAATTAGCGTCAACTAAATATTCTAAAACGAATTCTATAGATTTTTTTTCGGTGAGCCATTTATCAAAAACTTCATGACGCATTCGAATTCCGAAAGTATTTATTCCTAAAAATTGATGAGAATCCTTATCATAAGAAATAGTGATACAAATATTTTTTGTAGTATGTTTCCATTGAAAATAAGCTTCGTTATCTTTTTTATTTCTTTCGCTAAATACCCACCCATAAGTTTGATATTCGATATCTAAGAATTTTGCTGAGTTAAACCAATGACCTGGATTATAAGCTCTTTTATTTCCTGTAATAGTTTGTGCCACAGTTTCACCCATCATTCTTCCTGTGTACCAAACTGCCTCAATGTTTCTTCTTTGTCCAATAGCTTCATGTTGTTCTGCACAATCACCAATAGCATATACATCTTTTACATTGGTTTCTAAAAAACGATTTACTAAAACACCTCTTTTTGTTTCTATTTTGGATTCTTTTAAAAAGTCGATATTTGGAGTAACACCCGCTGTTAAACCAACTACATCACAGGCAATTTCTTCTCCTGTTTCTTCGATAATTACAGATGTTACTTTACCATTTTCATCTCTTTTAATTTCTTTTAAATTAGTACTTAAACGTAAATCTATATGATGTTCTTTGATGTGTTGATTAATCATTTCAGATTCTTGGGTTGGTAAAACTCCATTCCAAAAACTAGATTCTCTCACTAAAAACGTAACAGGTATATCTCTACTTCTTAACATTTCTGCCAATTCAATACCAATTAAACCACCTCCAACAATTACGGCTCTCTTACAAACGTTATTATTAGGTGCAAACTTGTCTAAATTTTCTAAATCTTGTTTGTGATATAAACCCATTACTCCATCTAAATCTTGACCTGGCCAGCCAAATTTATTGGGTTTAGAACCTGTTGCAATAATTAGTTTGTCATAGAATAAAGTAGTGTCATCAGAAAATAAAAGAGATTTGTTACTAGTATCAATTTTAGTTACAAAGCCTTGTTTTAAGTCAATTCTATTTTTTTTCCAAAACCAATTTTCATAAGGTTGAGTATGTTCGAATTTCATATGGCCCATATAAATATACATGAGTGCAGTTCTAGAAAAAAAATACTTCGATTCTGAAGAAACAATAGTTATTCTTTTGTCAGAATTTTTTCTAATATGTCTTGCAGCTGTAACACCTGATATTCCATTTCCAATGATGACAATGTGTTCCATAAATAGTTGATTGGTTGTTTGCATTTCTGTCGAAGCTAAAGTTAAGAACTTAACAACAAACTATAATTTAGAATTGTTTTAAATAATTATTTAAAATTATTTGTAAGAAGTTTTTAATTGTGCAGACTTAAGGTGTAATTAAAAAATAATCAACCTTATGAAAACTAAAATTATTGCAATTGTATTTTTATTTGTTTTTAGTATTGTAAAAACTTATTCTCAAAATGATATAGATACATCTAAAAGTAATATTCAAACCTATACCCCTTCTAAACTATTAAATAAAGGTCAGTGGGATATTAAGTTTTTTAACAATTTATATACAGAAACAGAAGCCAAATTTAATGGAGTAAAAGCAGATAAGGCAAGAGAAACCTATTTTACATCTACTATTGATATTTTTACAGGAGTATCAGAAAATAATAGACTTAATATTGGGTTGTTATTAGAATATAGATCTAATACAATAGCTGGTAATTCAGCTACTTCTGTATTTAGTTTTAGTAATGATCTAAACTCAAGAAATGGTTTGTCTTCTTTTGCACCCGCTTTAAAATGGCAACCATTAGAGAATATAGGTAATTTTTCTTTACAAAGCGCCTTTCATATACCATTAATAGAAAATGAATCTGATGTAAATGGAGTTTTTTTAGACCAAACTGCATACATGTTTCAAAATAGATTTTTCTATGATTATACTTTACCAAGTGGAAAATGGCAATTATTTACAGAACTAAGTACTGAGTATAATTTTGGTAATGATGATAGCTTTGCAAACAACACATTTGTTCTTGCACCTGGTTTATTTATGAGTTACTTTCCATCTGATAAATCTACAATTTTAGGATACATTCAACATTACCAGAGAATGGGCGATTTTACACAAGATTTTACCACATTAGGTTTTGGAGGTAAATATCAAATTACAGAGATTTTAAATTTAGAAATTTTATATGGTAAATTCATAAGAGGTAACAACACAGGCTTAGGGCAAAGTTTTAATATCGGTTTAAGAGCTTTATTTTAAGAAATTATACTATTTTTAAAGAGATTTATGAAAACAAAATATCTCTTTATTTTACTTTTAATTGTAGTACAATTATCTAGTAACTGTCAAACTACCAAATTTAATGGTGTAAGCTTTGTGGCTTCACGTGATCAAATTAATGAAACACATATTTCTCCTGTTTTAAAGGTGAAAAGTAATGCTGTTGCACTTATGCCTTTTGGTTTTATAAGAAATTTAGAAACACCTACAATAACTCATAATTCAGAAAGACAATGGTTTGGCGAAACTAAAGCAGGTTTATTACAATATGCAAAAGCATTTAAAAAACATAATGTAAAAATAATGGTTAAGCCTCAAATATGGGTTTGGAGAGGTGAGTTTACAGGAAATATAAAAATGAATTCTGAAGAAAATTGGAAGACCTTAGAAGACTCTTACACTTCATTTATATTAACATATGCAGAGGCAGCTCAAGAAATCAATGCAGAATTGTTTTGTATAGGTACAGAATTAGAAAAATTTGTTTTAAATAGACCAAAATATTGGTTAACACTTATTCAAAAAATTAGAAAAATATATAAAGGGAAATTAACCTATGCCTCTAATTGGGATGAGTTTAAAAGAGTTTCTTTTTGGAGTGAATTAGATTTTATTGGTGTTGATGCCTACTTTCCTCTAAGTGATAAAAAATCTCCATCTGTAAAAGATTTAGAGTTAGGTTGGGCAGCACACAAAGAGCAAATAAAATCTATTCAGCAAAAATTTAAAAAGCCAATTCTATTTACAGAATATGGATATAGAAGTGTACATTTTACTGGACAAAAACCTTGGGATTCTAACAGAGTTGAAGGTGATATAAATTTAGAAGCACAAGTAAATGGAATTCAAGCTATACATAATCAATTTTGGAAAGAAGATTGGTTTGCAGGAGGGTTTATTTGGAAATGGTTTCATAAACACGATAATGTTGGAGGAAAAAATAATAACAGATTTACGCCTCAAAACAAACCAGCAGAAGCCCTTTTAACTAAATTGTATGGGTTAAATTAAATTTAAAACATGATAAAAGTTCTATTTTTAAAATTTTATTGAAGCTATTTTTGATATATTATCAAACTATATAAATCATGAAAAAAATTATTGTACCCGTAGATTTTTCTGAAAATTCTGAAAATGCTTTGCAAGTTGCTGCAATGTTAGCTAAAAAACACAACCTTGCTCTGTATCCTTTACATATGTTAGATATTCAAGATGTTTCTATAAACGAAAGTGTTAGTTATCAGCATGAAAGAACTGCATTTTATTTAAAATTAGCAGAAAAGAGATTTAAAGAATTCTTGAAAAAAGATTACTTAAAAGATTTAGAGGTTGTGCCTTTAATTAAACATTATAAAGTTTTCAGTGAGGTAGATAGTATTGCATCAGAAGTAAACGCAGATTTATTTGTAATGGGTTCTCATGGAGCAACTGGTCTTAAAGAATTTTTTGTTGGATCTAATACAGAAAAAGTAGTAAGATATGCTAATTTGCCTGTTTTAGTAGTAAAAAATAATTTACCAAATGTAGATTTTAAAGATGCTGTTGTTGCTACAGACTTTTCTGAAGAAAGTGTAGATGCTTTTAAAAATGTTTTAAAAACTTTAGATATTTTTAATGCTGTTAAACATGTTATTTATGTAAACTTACCTAATGAGAATTTTAAAAGCACAGTAGAAATGCAGCAAATGGCTAATGACTTTTATATGAAAGTAGAAGGTAATATTGATAGAATGATAAGTACTAATTTTATCTGTGACAGGTCTATTGAAGATGGTATTTTAAGCTTTTCTAATTCAATAGGGGCAGATTTGATAACTGTAATTACACATGGTAGAAAAGGGTTATCTCACATATTCTCTGGTAGTGTTGCAGAAGATGTAACGAATCATGCAGCCTTACCAATAATGACGTTTAAAATGTAAAATTTCATTGAAAATAAAAGTAGCGTCTTTTCTCTTTTTTTTCTTTTGGCTATTAAATATACATAGTCAACAAAATAAAATTTTAGATGTAAAAATAGTAGGAGTAAAAAAGACGAAAACTACTTTTATAAAAAACTTACTTTACTCTAAAAAAGATGCTGTTTTAGATTCATCTATTCTAGAAAAAGATATTACTCTGTTGAAAAGATTACCTGCAATTGCTCATGCATATTATCAGGTTTTCTTTTCACATGATAATTTATACAACGTTTCTATTCAGATAGAAGAGAATGCAACTTTATTGCCAGAAATTAATTTATGGACAACAACTAATAATGTTTTTTCCTACAAGTTAGGGTTGTATGAATTTAATTTTTTAGGAAGAAATATCATTTTAGGTGGCTTTTACCAATTTAATGGTTTTGATACCTATGCTGTAAATTTTAGAGCACCCAATTTGTTTTCTAAGAAATGGGGTTTGGCTGTAAATCACCAAAATTGGAAAAGCGAAGAGCCTTTGTATTTTGGTAATCAATCTGCTAATTATGTATACAATAATATTTCTTTTGAGCTATTAGCCTTACATCAATTCAATTTAAAAAATAGAATAGATTTTGGAGTCAATTTCTTTAAAGAAAAATATCAGTATTTATCAGGAGCAACATCAACCTCAATTCCTCAAAACTTAAGTCTAAATAAAGCGCTTTTAAAATTAGTGTATACTTATGATAATTTAGATTATTACTATCAATATATAAATGGGTTTAAAAGTATTTTATATGCACAATATGTGTTAACAGAAAACGATTTTCAGAATGATTTTTACATTTTTTGGAACGACTTTTTATACTACAAAAGAATAGGAGAAAAAGGCAATTGGGCAAATAGATTAAGAGTGGGTTTATCTTCTAATGAAGATACACCCTTTGCACCTTTTGCTTTAGATAATAATGTAAATTTAAGAGGTGTTGGTATTTTAGTTGATAGAGGTACAGGAAGCATTGTATTAAACTCAGAATACAGATATACAATATATGATAAAGATTGGTTAGCCATACAAACAAATATATTCTCAGATATTGGTTCTTGGAGAAATCCTGGAGGTAGTTTAAATGACTTTATAAAAGAAGAAAACATTAGAATCTATTCTGGTTTTGGATTACGATTCATTAGTAAAAAAATATATAATGCAACATTTAGAATTGATTATGGATTTAGTGTACTTAATACTAAAGGGAATTCTAAAGGAGGGTTAGTTTTTGGTATAGGACAGTATTTTTAATTATAAATTAACCTACACAAAGCTATACAAAGAGTTAAAAATTTTAATTTAGCTTAAAATTTTTATCATGAGAACTTTTGCAATTGGAGATATTCATGGAGGTTTAAAAGCTTTAATACAAGTATTAAACCAAATTGAAATTACAGTAGAAGATACCTTAATTTTTATGGGCGATTATGTAGATGGTTGGAGTGAGTCTGCTCAAGTTGTTCAATTTTTGATGAAACTATCCCAAAAAATAAACTGTATTTTTATAAAAGGTAATCATGATGTTTGGTGTGAAAATTGGTTAAAAGATAATAATGATGTTAATCCTGCTTGGTTTATGCATGGAGGAAAAGAAACTATAGAAAGTTATGAGAGCTTTACTCCTAAAGAAAAAGAACATCACCTAAGCTTTTTTAATAATATGACTATGTATTATTTAGATGACGAAAATAGATTGTTTTTACATGCTGGTTTTACTTCTATGCATGGTGTAGAAAAAGAATCTTATCCTCATAAATTTTGTACAGATAGAACTTTGTGGGAAATGGCTTTAGTTATGGATAAAAAGATAGATGTAAATCATGATTTATATCCTAAAAGATTAAGACATTACAAAGAAATTTACATAGGCCATACACCAACAACAAATTATGGTATACAAGTACCAATGAATGCTGTTAATATTTGGAATGTAGATACAGGTGCTGCTTTTAAAGGTAAAGTTACAGCTTTGAATATAGATACAAAAGCCTTTGTTCAAAGTGATAATTTACCTTCTTTATATCCTAATGAAAAAGGAAGAAATGGGTAATTATTTCATCTAAAAAAAGTAAAAATTTCTTATATTTTTTTTGTTTGAGTACGTTCGTAAAACACCTATCTTTGCGCATTACAAGTAGATAGAAATAGGAGAATGAAGAATATTAGAAATTTTTGCATCATTGCACATATAGATCATGGTAAAAGTACACTAGCAGATAGGTTGTTAGATTATACTGGTTCTGTAACTGAACGCGAAAAACAAGATCAGTTATTAGATAACATGGATTTAGAGCGTGAACGTGGAATTACCATAAAATCTCATGCAATTCAAATGGATTATGTTCATGAAGGTGAAGCATATATTCTTAATCTTATTGACACTCCTGGTCACGTAGATTTTTCTTACGAAGTTTCACGTTCTATTGCTGCTTGTGAAGGTGCTTTACTTATTGTTGATGCAGCTCAAAGTATACAAGCACAGACTATTTCTAATTTGTACCTGGCTTTAGAGAACGATTTAGAAATTATTCCTGTTTTAAATAAAGTTGATTTACCATCTGCAAATCCAGAAGAGGTTACAGATGATATTGTTGATTTATTAGGATGTGACCCAGAAGATGTGATACCTGCAAGTGGTAAAACTGGTTTTGGAGTAGATAATATTTTAAAAGCAATTATTGAAAGAGTTCCTGCACCAAAAGGAAATCCTGATGCTCCTTTAAAAGCATTAATTTTCGATTCTGTTTACAACTCTTATAGAGGTATAGAAACTTATTTTAGAGTGATTGATGGTTCTATAAAAAAGAATCAACAGATAAAATTTATGGCAACAGGTAAACAATATGGTGCTGATGAAGTTGGTACTTTAAAGTTATCTCAAGTTGTAAAAAAAGAAATAAAAACAGGTGATGTTGGTTATTTAATAACAGGTATTAAAGCTGCAAAAGAAGTAAAAGTAGGAGACACTATTACAGATTTTAATAATCCAACAGCTACTAGAATCGAAGGTTTCGAAGATGTAAAACCAATGGTTTTTGCTGGAATTTATCCTGTAGATACAGAAGATTATGAAGAGTTGCGTAATTCTATGGAAAAACTGCAATTAAATGATGCTTCTTTAGTTTTTCAACCAGAAAGTTCTGCAGCATTAGGATTTGGATTTCGATGTGGTTTCTTAGGTATGTTGCATATGGAAATTATTCAAGAGCGTCTAGAACGTGAGTTTGATATGACTGTAATTACAACTGTACCAAACGTTTCTTACCATGCTTTTACAAATAAAGAACCAGATACAATTATAGAAGTAAATAACCCATCAGATTTACCTGATCCTTCAAAATTAAATAGAGTTGAAGAACCTTTTATAAAAGCATCTATCATTACAAAATCAGATTTTGTTGGTCAAGTAATGAGTTTATGTATAGAAAAAAGAGGTCAAATAGTAAATCAAACCTATTTAACAACACAAAGAGTTGAATTAATTTTTGATATGCCTTTAGCTGAAATCGTATTTGATTTTTATGATCGATTAAAAACAGTTTCTAAAGGTTATGCTTCTTTTGATTATCATCCAATTGGTATGCAAAAATCGAAATTAGTAAGAGTAGATATGTTATTAAATGGGCAGCCTGTAGATGCACTTTCTGCATTATTACATGCAGATAATGCTTACGGAATAGGAAAGCGTATTTGTGAAAAACTAAAAGAATTAATTCCTAGACAGCAATTTGATATTCCTATTCAGGCTGCAATTGGTGCTAAAATCATTGCACGTGAAACTGTAAAAGCACTCAGAAAAGATGTTACAGCAAAATGTTATGGAGGTGATATTTCTCGTAAACGAAAATTACTCGAAAAACAGAAAAAAGGAAAGAAAAGAATGCGTCAAGTGGGTAATGTAGAAATACCACAGCAAGCATTTATGGCTGTTTTAAAGTTAAATGATTAAATACAATAAAAAAAACCTTTCTAATTTTTAAGAAAGGTTTTTTTATAGATTAAAATCAGATTTTATAATTTCTTCCTTTTTGGATTTTAGGAAAAAAATAGATGTAAAATTAATACGAATGTCCACAGAAAAGTTCGTATCCAATTTCTATAGTTTAATTTTTTTAGCATTGATTTTTTTACAATTCCTTCAGAAATTTTAAAATGAATTGGTGCAAAACCTAAAAAAGTAAATCCCCATAAAAAGACAACTGTCAATAGGTAGATAAAATGAGTAAGAATAGGGTTGTTAAATGTAACCAAGAAACCATAAATTAATTGAATACTCATTAAAGGAACTACAATAATAGCAATTCGTGTTGTATATTTTTGATGCCATTTAATAAGATTTGATTTTTTATAATAAAGAAAACTTGGGTAAATGATAAGTTGAACCATCCAAATTAAAACCACTAATCCAGCATCAATTAAAAGGGAGAATTTTGAAAGTATTTGTAACAAATTTTCCATTTAACCTACTTTATAAGCATATTTTTCTATAACTTTTATTGAGGTAAATTGTAAAGACTTTTCATGTGTTGCTTCTAAAATAACAAATGGAGCTTTACCAACTTTCTCTGCTTGTAACCATCTAGAAATGCATAAACACCATTTATCACCAGGCTTTAAACCTGGAAAATTCCAATAAGGTATAGGTGTCATTAAATCATTTCCTTTAGATGCAGAATATTCTAAGAATTCTTTTGTAACAATTGCGCAAACTGTATGTGTGCCATAATCATCTTCTCTTGTTCTGCAAAACCCATCCCTAAAGTAACCTATAGGTGGTGATGTACAACAAGATTCTAATGGTTTTCCTAAAACATTTAATTCCAAAACAAAAGATTTACAGTTTCAATAAAGATACAAAAAGAAAATATTAGAAATAAAAAAATCGCTCATTGAGCGATTTTAAATTATTATTTTAAATAAATTTTAGTCTCTACCTCCTAAAACTTGAAGTCCCCAGTATAAAAGCATAGCTAAAGAACCTAAAGCAGCAACTAAATAGGTTCTAGCAGCCCATTTTAAGGCGTCTGTAGATCCTTCTAGTTCTTCTCTAGAAACCATATTTTTATTCTTTAACCAAGCTAATGCTCTGTTACTTGCATCATATTCAACGGGTAAAGTAATAAAACTAAATAAAGTAGCTAATGCCATAAAAACTAAACCTGTTATGGCTATGTAAAAACCAATTCCAGAACCACCTGAAGCAGCTCCTAAAATTAGACCACCAATGACCAACCATTGAGAAAATCTTGAAGAAATACTAACAACTGGTACTAACTTAGAACGCATTGTTAACCAATCGTAAGCTGTAGCATGTTGAACAGCATGCCCAACTTCATGAGCAGCAACTGCAGCAGCAGCAGCATTTCTTTGATTATAAACAGCCTCACTTAGATTTACTGTTTTATCTTTTGGGTTGTAATGATCTGTTAAACGACCAGGTGTAGATATTACCTTAACATCAAAAATGCCATTATCAGCTAACATCTTCTCTGCAATTTCAGCACCACTCATTCCATTTCTTAAAGAAACTTTAGAATATTTATCAAATTTTCTTTTTAATGTATTACTAATTAGCCAACTTACTAAAGAAATTACACCAATTAAAATATAAAGTTCCATCATAATTTATATTGTTTTAAAATTGTATATCATTTTTGTTTGATAAATTTACAACATAAATTATTCCATTGTAGTTTTTTTAAAATAAAATAACACAGTGTCATAAAAAATGATTGTAATTTAATAGTTTATTAAGAATGAATGTCAAAATGGCAAATAAACCAAACATCCTTATTATTTACACTGGAGGTACTATTGGAATGATAAAAGATTATAAAACTCAGGCTTTAAAAGCTTTTGATTTTAGTCAGATTATTCATAAAATACCTGAAATAGAACAATTAAATTGTAATCTTAAAACTATCTCTTTTGAAGATCCAATAGATTCTTCTAATATGGATACAAGTTATTATGTAGAAATAGCTGAAATATTAGAGAAGAATTATAATAACTTTGATGGATTTGTAGTTTTAACAGGTTCAGATACAATGTCTTATATTTCATCTGCATTAAGTTTTATGCTAGAAAACTTAAGTAAACCTGTTATTTTTACTGGTTCACAATTACCAATAGGAGATTTAAGAACAGATGCAAAAGAAAATCTTATTACCTCAATAGAAATAGCTTGTTCACAAAAAAATGGATTGCCAGTAATTCAAGAAGTTTGTTTGTATTTTGAGTATAAACTATATAGAGCAAATAGAACAACAAAAATTAGTGCAGAACAATTTGAAGCATTTGCCTCTATGAATTATCCACCTTTAGCAGAAAGTGGAGTCAATTTATATTTTAATGATTACTATTTATACCATTCTAAAAAAGAAAGTAAAAATTTAATTGTTAGAAAGAGTTTAGTTACAGATGTTTTAGTTTTAAAACTTTTTCCTGGAATTACAGAAAATACTGTAAAAAGTCTTCTAGCTATAGAGAATTTAAAAGGAGTTGTTCTAGAGAGTTATGGTGCAGGTAACGCACCAAGTAAAGAATGGTTTTTAAATTTATTAAAGAAAGCTATAAAAAAGAATATTAAAATAGTAAACGTAACTCAATGTTCTGGAGGTAGTGTTAAACAAGGCCATTATGAAACAAGTTTCTCTTTAAAAGAAATAGGGGTAATTAGTGGTAAAGATATAACAACAGAATCTGCAGTTTCAAAAATGATGTATTTGTTAGCAGAAAATTTAAATGAAACTGAGTTTAAGAATTATTTTGAAATGCCTTTAAGAGGAGAAATGTCTGATTAATTTTCTAAAATAAATGTTGAGTTTCCCTATTGTTAATTTGAAATAAAAAAAAGTAGTCTATTTTAACGAAATCAACCAAAAAAATTTTTTTATGCTTAACATTTTTTGTTACTTGGCACTCCGAAATTTAAAAGATTAAATTATTCTTCCTAGAATATGTTAGAAAGTATCTCGCATTTTCTTTTTTTTGAGTTGAAAATTTATATCTTTAACCCGTTAACTATTAAAATTAATTTATAACAAAGATGAAAAAAGTAGTAAAAGCCTTATCTGTAATAGGATTCATGTTTTTTGGAGCTGTTCAATCTACATTTGCTCAAGAAACTGTAACAGAAGCAAAAACGTTTCACCAAATTTTAAAGCAAAACTTTATAGATGGTGGTCCAGGATTTATGGGAATTGTATTAGTAGCTTTAATCTTAGGTTTAGCTATTGCCATTGAAAGAATTATTTATTTAAACATGGCAACTACAAATACAAAAAAATTATTAGCAAATGTTGATGATGCATTAAGTTCAGGTGGTGTAGAAGCAGCTAAAGAAGTTTGTAGAAATACAAAAGGACCTGTTGCATCTATTTTTTATCAAGGTTTAGATAGAGTTGATGAAGGAGTAGAAGAAGCAGAAAAAGCTGTAGTAGCATATGGTGGTGTACAAATGGGACAATTAGAAAAGAATGTTTCTTGGATATCATTATTTATTGCATTAGCACCAATGTTAGGTTTCATGGGTACTGTAATTGGTATGATTGGAGCATTTAATGATATTGCTGTAGCAAACGATATTTCACCAGCAGTAGTTGCAGGAGGTATTAAAGTAGCTTTATTAACAACTGTATTTGGTCTTATTGTTGCTATTATTCTACAAATTTTCTATAACTATATTGTTGCAAAAATCGATAGTATCGTAAACAATATGGAAGATGCATCTATTTCTTTAGTAGACTTATTAGTAAAGTATAAAAAATAAAAAGCAATATGAAAAGTAATAAAATATTAAATATCTTAATAACCTTAATTGCTGTTGTTGGAGGTATTCTTTTCATAGGAATTTTTATGGAAGATGCTGAAGCACTTAAAACAGATGTAGATTTAGGGAACAGTGTAATTAGTCCTCTAATTTATTATTCTACATGGTTGTTTTATGCAACAGTAATAGTGACTATCGTACTTTCTTTATGGAGTATATTTAGAAACCCAGAAAACTTAAAGAAAACCTTAGCAGTTTTAGGAGTATTAGCTGTTCTTTTAGTAGTAGCTTATTTCTTATCAGATACAGCTGCTGTTTATGATGCTAATGGTCTTAAAGTTTTAGAAGGTGGAGAAGAAGGTTCTAACACAAACAAATGGGTTGGAACTGGAATATGGTACAGTGTAATTTTAGGCGGAATTGCTAGTTTATTCTTTGTTTGGGATTTATTGAAAGGATTAGTTAAATCATAAAACAAGTAAGATGGCAAGAAGAGAAAACCCAGAAATTAATGCAGGTTCAATGGCAGACATTGCCTTTTTATTACTGATTTTCTTTTTAGTGACCACTACTATGAACGTAGACTCAGGTATCTCTAAAAAGTTATCAGAAAAACCACCACCAGATTATGTACCACCAATTATCAAAGAGAAAAACATCTTTGAGGTAAATATCAACAGAAATAATGAGTTGTTGGTAGAAGGTGATAGAATGGAAATAAAAGAACTTAAAGAAGCTGCCAAAAAGTTTATAGACAATGGTGGTGGAATAGGTAAGCCTGGTGAAGATGGTACTCCTGGAAAACCATGTGATTACTGTCAAGGTGAAAGAAGCGATACTTCTTCAGATCATCCAAACAAAGCAATTATATCTGTACAAAGTGATAGAGGAACAGAATATGGTACTTATATTCAAGTACAAAATGAGTTACTTAGAGCTTATACAGAGTTAAGAAACAGGTTGTCTAAGCAACGATATGGCATGAGTTTTGATGAATTAGAAGAAGCTTTTAAAGATGCAAAAAAGAGTGCTGATTTAAAAGATAGAGTTGAGGAATTAAGAAAGAAAGTTGAAGATATCAAAATTGCATATCCTCAAATTATTTCTGATGCAGAACCAACTTCTTAAGAACTTATAAAATTAAACAATATGGCTAAATTCGGAAAAAAGAAAAAAGGATTACCAGCAGTAAATACTGCTGCCTTACCAGACATTGTTTTTATGTTACTGTTTTTCTTTATGGTTACAACAACGATGAGAGAAACCGATCTTAGAATTGAAAACCCAAGATTACCAAGTGCTACTGAAATTAAAAAGTTAGAAGACAAAAGTTTAGTAAGTACAATTTATGTTGGTAAATCTAAAGACCCAAATAGAGATGGGGTTGGGTATAATAAAATTCAATTAAATGATAAGATTGCATCTGCAGATCAAGTACCTGCTTTTATATTTAGTAAAAGAGATAAATTAGCTGAAGCTATGCATCCTTTTATGACAACATCTATTAAAGCAGATAAAGAATCTAATGTTGGTACAATGACAGATATAAGATTAAAATTAAGAGATGTAAATGCTCTTAAAATTAGTTACTCTACTCAAAAAGGGTCTGGAAACTAAATATTATTTTAATAAGTTAAAAAAGCAACCTATTTTTAGGTTGCTTTTTTTATACATAAATTTTAATGTTCATTTTAAAATATTGTATCTTTAAATATCGTTCATTAATTATGAAGAAGTTTTATTTATTACTTTTTTTATTTTTTTGTTTCCTCACCAATTATGCTCAAAAAGATTCTTTGCAATTAGGAGACAAGTATGCAGAAGATCAAATTTATCTATCTGTATCTTATGCACAGTTTTTTAATCAACCTCAACAAATTACAAAAAGTGGTTTTTCTTATGGTTTATCTATAGGGTTTTTAAAAGATATTACTTTAAATAAACAAGGTAATTTTTCTTTTGCAGTAGGTGTAGGCTTTGGTTTTGATTCTTTTTCTCATGAACTTAAAGTAGAAGAAATAAATGGTAATACTTTTTTTAGTAATGGGTCAAATTTAACTTCTAATAATTACACAGCAAGTAATTTAGAATTTCCATTAGAAATTCGTTGGAGAACTTCAAATGCAAAAAGATATGATTTTTGGAGAATTTATGGAGGAATAAAATTTCTTTATAATTTATCTAGTAAATTTAATTTTACAGAAAATTCTACTTCTTTTGAATACAAAAATGTTAATGCTTATCGAAAATTTCAATATGGTTTAACACTATCTGCTGGCTATGATGAATTTAATTTTAATGTTTTTTATAGCTTAACTCCAATTTTTGAAAATGCATCTTTTAATGGTGCTTCAATTGATACAAGTGTTTTAAAATTTGGATTAATTTTTTATATTCTATAATATAAAATAGGTAATAAAAACTGCTATAATTCCAACTAAAAAACCTGAATATACTTCTAACTTATTATGTGCTTTTAGATGTAATCTAGCACTTGCAACTAAACCAGAAAGAAAGATTAAAATTATAATAACCAATAAGAAAGATTGACTATAGATTTCTGATAATACTAAAAAAAAACCTGTTGAAATACCTAAAGAAAATAGATGTATACTCATTTTAAATTTAAAATAAAATAAGATGTATATAATTAGTAAACCTAGAGACGATGCATAGAATAGCAACGTTAAATCTTTTAAAATTAAGGTGCTATTTAAAGTATTTGCTAGAAAATAAAAAAGAATAACCATCAATAAAACAGGTAATCTTCTCTCTTTTATAGTTTCTGTTTTATAAGAGTCTATAAGCTTTAATTTTTTAAAGACTAGAAGGGTAAATAGAGGTATTAGATAAGTAATTACAAAAACAGCACTTAAAACTGTGAATTTTTGAGCACTCATATACGTAGTTGGAACAAATAAAAAATAAATCATAACACCTATTGTAGGTAATACAATTGGATGTATAATTGCAGAAATATATTTTTGAAATTTCATTAAATTTCTTTGCGTAATCTTGCTACTGGTAACTCTAATTGCTCTCTATATTTAGCAACTGTTCTTCTAGCTATAGGATATCCTTTTTCTTTTAAAATTTTAGAAAGCTTTTCGTCAGTAAGAGGTTTTTTCTTATCCTCTTCTTGAATTACTGTTTCTAAAATCTTTTTTATTTCTCTGGTAGATACATCTTCTCCCTGATCATTTTTCATCGATTCAGAAAAGAATTCTTTAATTAATTTAGTACCATAAGGTGTAGAAACATATTTACTATTTGCAACTCTAGAGACAGTGGAAACATCCATGTTTATTTTATCAGCAATATCTTTTAAAATCATTGGTCTAAGCTTACGTTCATCACCTGTTAAAAAGTATTCATATTGATAATGCATTATGGTATTCATAGTAACCAAAAGTGTTTGCTGACGTTGTTTTATAGCGTCTATAAACCATTTTGCAGCGTCTAATTTTTGCTTGATAAAAAACACTGCATCTTTTTGAGATTTTGTTTTAACGTTAGATTCTTGGTAACCTTTTAACATGTTGTTATACTCTCTAGAGACATGCAATTCTGGAGCATTTCTAGAGTTTAAAGTTAAGTCTAATTCGCCGTCAATAATTTTAATAGAAAAATCTGGAACTATCTGTTCTGCGATTTTATTATTTCCAGAATAAGAGCTACCAGGTTTTGGATTCAATTTAGAAATTTCAGTATTAACTTCTTTCAATTCATCTTCAGAGATAGAAAATTTTTCTAATAATTTTTTGTAATGTTTTTTTACAAAATGATTAAAAGCATTTTCAAGAATATTAATGGCTAAAGCTCTAGTTTTATTTTTTTCTTTAGACTTTAATTGAATGATTAGACACTCTTTTAAGTCTCTTGCACCAACTCCAATTGGGTCTAAATTATGCACTACTTTTTTTAAGACAGAAAGCACTTTTTCTTCGGTTGTAAAAATGTTAGCAGTAAAAGCTAAATCATCTACCAAATCTAAAATTTCTCTTCTAATATACCCACTATCATCTATACTACCTACTAAAAATTCTGCTATAGATTTTTCTTCATCATTTAGTGAAAAAGTGTTTAATTGATTTTTTAATGATTGATGAAAAGAAGTACCAGCTGCATAGGGAACATTTTTCTCATCATCGTCAGAAGAATAATTGTTTGCTTGAGTTTTATAGGAAGGTATTTCATCATCACTCAAATATTCGTCTATGTTTATGTCTTCTGCATCTATTTTTTCTGTTCCTGTATCATCATATTCATTAGACATATCATCTTCAAAAGAATCTGACTCTTCTTTTCCAGTATCTAGTGCAGGGTTTTCTTCGATTTCTTGTTTTAAACATTCTTCAAAAGCTTGCGTAGGCAATTGTATTAACTTCATCAACTGAATTTGTTGAGGAGATAATTTTTGCAATAATTTATATTGTAAGCTTTGTTTTAACATTTACTAAAATATACGAAAATTTAATTAAAATTCTGCATTTTGTGGTGTTCTTGGAAAAGGTATAACATCTCTAATGTTACTCATGCCAGTTGCAAATTGCACTAATCTTTCGAAACCTAAACCAAATCCAGAATGAACTGCTGTTCCGTATTTTCGTAAATCTAAATACCACCATAATTCTTTCTCTTCTATGTTTAAGGCTTTCATTTTATCAACTAAGACATCATAACGTTCTTCTCTCTGAGAACCTCCTACAATTTCTCCAATTCCAGGGAATAAAACATCCATAGCTCTAACTGTTTTTCCATCATCATTTAAACGCATATAAAATGCTTTAATATTTGCAGGATAATCGAATAAAATAACAGGACATTTAAAATGTTTTTCAACTAAGAAGCGTTCGTGTTCAGATTGTAAATCTGCACCCCATTTGTGTATTGGAAACTGAAACTTTTTCTTCTTATTTGGTTTAGAGTTTCTTAAAATATCTATAGCTTCTGTATAAGAAACACGTTTAAAGTTATTTTCTACCACAAATTTAAGCTTCTCTAACAAACTCATTTCACTTCTTTGTGCTTGTGGTTTACTTTTCTCTTCTTGCGTTAATCTTTGATCTAAAAATGCTAAATCGTCCTTACAATTTTCTAAAATATCATTTAAAACAGATTTTATAAAGTCTTCAGCTAAATCCATATTCCCATCTAAATCCATAAAAGCCACCTCTGGTTCAATCATCCAAAATTCAGCTAAATGACGAGTGGTGTTAGAATTTTCCGCTCTAAAAGTTGGGCCAAATGTATAAGCTTTTCCTAAAGACATTGCAAAAGTTTCTGCTTCTAATTGCCCAGAAACTGTTAAGTTAGTTTCCTTGCCAAAAAAATCTTTAGAATAATCTATTTTTCCATCTTCTGTTAGTGGTGCTTTATTTGGCTCAAAAGCACTTACTTTAAACATTTCTCCTGCACCTTCTGCATCAGAACCTGTAATAATTGGTGTGTTTACATAGTTAAAACCATTTTCTTGAAAGTATTTATGAACTGCAAAAGATAGCTTAGAGCGTACACGCATTACTGCACTAAAAGTGTTTGTACGCATTCTTAAATGTGCATTCTCTCTTAAAAATTCGAAACTATGTTTTTTAGGTTGAATAGGATATTCATCTGGATTTGAGTCTCCTAAAATTTCTATTTCAGAAACTTGAATTTCAACATTTTGTCCTTTTCCTTGACTTTCTACTAAAGTCCCTTTAACTTCTATTGCAGCCCCAGTAGTTATTCTCTTTAAAGTTTCTTCTGGAGTGTTTTCAAAATCGATAACACATTGAATATTTTTTAAAGTAGAACCATCATTTAACGCAATAAAACGATTACTCCTAAAAGTTCTTACCCATCCTTTTATATTTATTTCTTGTAAAAGTACTTCTGATTTTAGTAATTCTTCAACATTTGTAGACGTCATAGTATCTTTCTATTTGGTATGTTTTAATCTGATATTTTAAAACGTAAAGATACTTTTTTGTAATAAGATGCACAATTAAGAAAAGCCTAAAACTTATCTTTTTGATTTTGTTTCATTTGTTGGAAAAATAGGAATAGCAGGCTTTTTAAATACCTTTTTATTTGCTATTTTTTTCTCGAAAGTTAATAGTAGAGAAGGTAATAGTAAAAGGTTAGAAACCATTGCTAAAAGTAAGGTTACAGAAACCAAACCACCTAATGCAATTGTGCCTCCAAAGCTAGAAAGTGTAAAAACTAAGAAACCAAAAAATAATACAATAGACGTGTAAAACATACTTACTCCAGTTTCTCGTAAAGCTGCATAAACAGAGGGCTTTATTCTCCATTTATTCGCAATTAATTCTTGTCTATATTTTGCTAAAAAATGTATGGTGTCATCAACAGAGATACCAAATGCAATACTAAATACTAAAATAGTTGATGGTTTTATTGGGATATCGAAAAAGCCCATTAAGCCTGCTGTTATTAGTAATGGTAAAATATTTGGCAAAAGTGATATTAAAATCATTTGTGGAGATCTAAACATCCATGCCATAAAAAGAGCAATTAAAACAATTGCTAACGATAAAGAAAAGACTAGATTTTTAATTAAATAGTTTGTTCCTTTTATAAAAACTAAAGCTTTACCTGTTAAAGAAACATCGTATTTTTCTGATGAGAATTCTTTATCAATAACTGCTTTTAAACGTTCTTGAATTATATCCATTTTATCAGAACCTACATCTTTCATAAAGGTTGTCATTCTTGCATAACGCCCTGTAGAGTCTACATAGGTATTTAGCATACTTGCATTACTATCAGAATTTTTAGTGTATGAAAAAATATAACTTTGTTCTTGACTTGTAGGTAGTTGATAATATTTGGGATTTCCTTTATAGTAAGCTTGTTTAGAGTATTTTACAAGATTTATGACTGATATTGATTTTGATAATTCTGGAAAAGCTTCTATGGTTTCATTAATTTTTTCCATCTTTTTTAAGGTGGATAATTTCATGACTCCTTTATCTTTTTTTGTATCAATTAAAATTTCTAAAGGCATAATACCTCCAAATTCATTTTCAAAAAATTTAATGTCTTTATAAAAAGCTAAACTTTTTGGCATGTCTTCTATTAAACTACCAGAAACTCTAATTTGATAAATACCAATAATACCTAAGATGATACAAAAAACTGTGGCAAAATAAATTCCAATTCGTTGTTCTTTAACTGTTTTTTCCATCCAATTTACCACATTTTCAATCCATCTTCTTTCAAGATGATTTAAATGTTTCTTCTTTGGCAAAGGCATAAAACTGTAAATAATTGGTATAATTAATAAAGCTAAAATGAAAATACTAATGATATTTACTGAAGCTAAAATTCCGAATTCACGTAATAAATTACTTTTTACAAATACAAAAGTTGCAAAACCAGAGGCTGTAGTAATATTTGTCATTAAAGTAGCATTTCCAATTTTAGAAATTACTCTTTGTAAAGATTTTGCTTGGTTACCATGTTTTTTTATTTCTTGTTGATATTTATTAATTAAAAAAACAGCATTTGGCACTCCAATTACAATTATTAAAGGTGGAATTAAAGCTGATAATACTGTAATTTCATATCTAAACCAACCAATAAAACCAAAGGCCCATGTAACACCTATAATTACTACTAATAAAGTTATAAAAGTGGCCCTAAAAGATCGAAAAAAGAAGAAGAAAATAACAGCTGTTATTAATAATGCACCAACTACAAATAATAAAATTTCGTCTTGTATGTTCTGCGCATTTAAAGTTCTTATGTAAGGCATACCAGAAATTCGAATATCTACATTGTAAGATTCTTCGAAATTTTCTACTATTGGTATTAATTGTTTGTAGATAAAGTCTCTTCTTTTAGGAGTATTTATAATTTCTTTTTTAATATAGATTGCAGTTTGTAAAGTACCTGTTTCTTTATTAAAAAGTAAGTTTTCGTAAAAAGGGAGATTCTCAAAAAGTTGTTTTTTTATGGCTAAAACTTCTTCAGTAGATTTTGGGTTTTTGTCAAAAAGGGGTTCTAAAACAAATTTTCTATTTTTAGTATCTTTTTTTAATTTTTTAATATCAGCAATAGAAAGAGTGAATGATATTTCTTCTAAACCATTAAATTGTTTAACTAAATTATTCCAAGCATTAAATTTTTGAGGAGTAAAAATGGTAGAATCTTTAACACCAAGTATCACTAAATTACCTTCTTCACCAAATATTTCTAGGAACTTGTTGTATTCTAAATTAGCTTCATGATTTTCTGGTAATAGGTTTGCTTCTGTATATGAAAACTTCATATATTTCATTTGAGAAGCTAAAAACGCAGTAATTATTCCAATTAGAAGTAAAACTAAATAACGGTTTCTAAGAATTAAACTTGCTGCTTTGGTCCAGAAATTCATTAAAAATATTTTTGCAAAGGTAATTAATTTTGAAGTGGTCTTTAAAAATAAAAAAGAGCGTTTTAAACGCTCTTTGTACTTTTAATTATATACATTAAAATTAAACTGTCATAATTTCTTTTTCTTTAACAGCTAATTTTTCATCAATCTTTTTAACATAGCTATCAGTTAAAGTTTGAACATCTGCTTCTGCATTTTTTTTCATGTCTTCAGATATATTCACTTTTTTAATATCGTTGTTAGCATCTTTTCTTGCATTTCTAACACCAACTTTAGCATGTTCTGCTTCTGCTTTAGCTTGTTTAGCTAAATCTCTTCTTCTTTCTTCTGTTAATGGTGGTACGTTAATCATTATTAAGTCACCATTATTCATTGGGTTTAAGCCTAAGTTGGCAATTTGTATTGCTTTTTCTATTTCTTGCAACATGTTTTTTTCCCAAGGCTGTATACTTAAAGTTCTTGCATCAGGTGTATTTACATTTGCAACTTGAGCAAGTGGTGTTTGAGAACCATAGTAATCTACCATAACTGTACTTAACATAGCAGGTGTAGCTTTACCTGCTCTAATAGAAATTAGTTCTTTTTCTAAGTGAGTAATTGCATTACTCATTGCTTCTTTAGCAGTATCTAAAATAAATTCAATTTCTTCGTTCATCTTTTTAATATTTAAAGATTGTAATTTTAAATGTCAACTATTGTACCAATTTTTTCACCAGAAATCAATTTTAATAGATTTCCTTTTTTATTCATATCAAATATAATAATTGGTAATTTATTTTCTTCACTTAAAGTAAAAGCAGTCATATCCATCACTTTAAGTCCTTTTTCTATTACATCTTTAAAGGTAATAGTTTCAAACTTTTTAGCATTCGTATTTTTTTCTGGATCCTCAGTATAAACTCCATCTACTCTTGTACCTTTTAAAATAGCATCAGCATTAATTTCTATAGCTCTTAAAACAGCAGCAGTGTCTGTTGTAAAATATGGGTTTCCAGTACCTGCACCAAAAATAACCACTCTTCCTTTTTCTAAGTGTCTTATGGCTTTTCTCTTAATATAAGGTTCAGCAACTTCTTTAATTTCTAAAGCAGTTTGTAAACGAGTATGTACTTCTTCATCTTCTAAAGCACTTTGTAATGCTAAACCATTAATACACGTAGCAAGCATACCCATATGATCACCTTGTACACGATCCATTCCATTACTTGCACCAGCAACACCTCTAAAAATATTTCCTCCTCCAATAACTATGGCAACTTGAATACCATTATTAACTACTTCTTTTATTTCTTTGGCATATTCTGCTAGACGTTTTGGATCTATTCCATATTGTCTATCACCCATTAAAGCTTCACCACTTAATTTTAGAAGAATTCTTTTGTATTGCATTTTGTTAGTTATTGATAATTAAAATATCATTTAATTCATCGCAAAATTAAGGTTTTTTTTTCTTTATTGTAAAGTCTATTACTTCTTTTGATAAGCTAAAAAAAATAAAAAATAAAGATACTGAAATTGAAGTATTTAAAGCTTTGTGGGGTTAATAAAATTGATTAATTTTGCACTCAATTTTTTTAGAAATAAGATTACATCAAATGAATATTACAAAAGAAAACGTAGATGCACTAAATGCAGTTGTAAAAGTTGATATCGTTACAGAAGATTATCAAGAAAAAGTAACAGAAGTATTAAACGATTACAGAAAAAAAGCAAATATACCTGGTTTTAGAAAAGGGCATGTGCCAATGGGGATGGTTAAAAAACAGTATGGTAAATCTGTAATGATAGATGAAGTTAACAAACTTTTACAAGATTCTTTAAACAAATTTATCACTGAAGAAAAGTTAGATATTCTTGGTAATCCATTACCTAGAATTCAAGATGACTTTAATTGGGATGCAGATACTTTTAGTTTTGAATTTGAGTTAGGTTTAGCTCCAGAATTCGAAGTAAACTTAAATCCTAAGAAAAAAATTACTCAATATAATGTTGTTGCAACAGATGATTTAATTGATGAAGAAGTTAAGAATATTCAGACTCGTTATGGAAAAATGAGTTCATTAGAAGAAGCAACTGAACACTCTAATGTAACTGGAACTTTTGTAAACGAAGAAAAAGAAATCAATAAAAAGTCTACTTTCTTAGTTAATGATTTAAAAGGAAAGAAAAATGAAAAAAAATTAATTGGTGCTAAAGTTGGTGATGTTATAGAGTTAGATACCAAAAAATTATTCGAAGACGATCATAAATTACAGCATGTTTTAGGTGTATCTCATGATGATGCTCACGATTTAGATGTAAAAGTTACGCTTACAATTGAGGATATTACCAAAACTGAACCTGCAGATTTAGATCAAGATTTATTTGATAAATTATTTCCAGATGGTTCTGTAAAAACTGCAACAGAATTAAGAGAAAAAATTAAAGAAGATGCAGAAAAGCAATTTCAACAACAAGCAGATCAACAATTATTAAATGCAGTACAAGAGTATTTAATAGAAAATACAAAGTTCGATTTACCAGCTGAGTTTTTACAAAAGTGGTTACAAACTGCTGGAGAAAAAGAATTAACAAAAGAAGAAGCTTCTGAAGAATATGCAAAGTCTGAAAAAGGTTTACGTTATCAATTAATTGAAGGTAAAATCATGAAAGACAATGATATTAAAATTGATTATGCAGAATTAGTTGAATATGCTAAAGGTTTTATTAGAACTCAAATGGCTCAATTTGGAAATATGAATCCAGAAGAAAAAGAGTTAAATGATATTGCTGGTAGAATTTTACAAAATCAAGAAGAAGCTCAAAAATTACAATCACAATTAATAAGTCAGAAATTAATGACTTTCTTCAAAGAAAATATGTCTTTTAAAACTAAAGAAGTTTCTTACGAAGATTTTATTAAAGAAGTCTATAAATAAAAGACAACTATTAAAAACTAGATAAAGCTTGAATAACCTTACTATTCAAGCTTTTTGTTTTTAAAAAGTCTAACAAAATATTAAGAGAATAGTTCTTATCTTTACATAATAATAATTTAAAGAATATAGAGAATGGATTTTGGAAAAGAATTCGAAAAATATGCTACTAAACATCATGGTATTAATAGTACTTATTATAATAAAATAACAAGTAGTTTAACTCCATATATCATGGAAGAGCGTCAAATGAATATTACTCAAATGGATGTTTTTTCACGTTTAATGATGGATAGAATTATCTTTTTAGGTACAGGAATTAATGATCAAATTGCAAATATTATTCAAGCACAACTATTGTTCTTAGAAAGTGTAGATGCTAATAAAGATATCTCAATTTATATCAACTCTCCAGGAGGTGGCGTTTATGCTGGTTTAGGAATTTATGATACTATGCAATTTATAAAGCCAGATGTTGCTACAATTTGTACAGGTATGGCTGCTTCTATGGGTGCTGTGTTAATGTGTGCAGGACAAAAAGGAAAACGATCTGCTTTACCACATTCAAGAATTATGATTCACCAACCACTAGGTGGTGCACAAGGTCAAGCTTCAGATATAGAAATTACAGCAAGAGAAATCTTAAAGTTAAAAGATGAATTATATGCTATTATAGCAAATCATTCAGGTCAAACTATAGAAAAGGTTCATAATGATTCTGACAGAGATTATTGGATGAAAGCCAATGAAGCTAAAGAATATGGTATGATTGATGAAGTTTTAGAAAGAAAATAATTATTTAGCAATTAGCGCTAAACGTAAAAAAGCTAAAAGCCAAAGAAAATGTCAAAAGAAGAGAATTTAGAATGTTCATTTTGTGGTAGAAAAAAAGCAGAAACAGATTTATTAATTGCTGGTATGGATGCTCATATATGTGATAAGTGTATAGAGCAAGCACATGGCATTGTTGAAGAGGAAATTTCTGAAGCAAAAACATCTAGTTTATCTAAAGATCTTGTACTTAAGAAACCAAAAGAAATCAAAGAGTTTTTAGATCAATATATTATTGGTCAAAACGAAACTAAAAAAGCAATGTCTGTTGCTGTTTACAATCATTATAAAAGATTGTTGCAAACAAAAGACAAAGATGATGTAGAAATAGAAAAAAGTAATATTGTTTTAGTTGGTGAAACTGGTACAGGAAAGACTTTAGTTGCAAGAACAATTGCAAGGATGTTAAATGTTCCTTTTTCAATAGTAGATGCAACAGTTCTAACTCAGGCTGGTTATGTAGGTGAAGATGTAGAAAGTATTTTAAGTAGATTATTGCAAGCAGCAGATTATAAAGTAGAAAAAGCAGAAAGAGGTATTGTTTTTATTGATGAAATTGATAAAATAGCAAGAAAAGGAGATAATCCTTCTATAACTAGAGATGTTTCTGGAGAAGGTGTACAACAAGCATTATTAAAATTACTAGAAGGAGCAGTTGTTAATGTAGCTCCAAAAGGAGGTAGAAAACATCCAGAACAAAAATTTATAGAAGTGAATACAAAAGATATTTTGTTCATTGCTGGTGGTGCGTTTTCAGGAATTGATAAAATCATAAGCAAACGTTTAAATATGCAAGCAGTTGGTTTTGGTGCTTCTTTAGAAGAAGATACAATAGATCACAACAACTTATTGCAATATATCACTCCTTTAGACTTAAAACAATTTGGTTTAATACCAGAAATAATTGGTCGTTTACCAGTGTTAAGTTACATGAATCCTTTAGATGCAAAAACATTAAGAGCTATATTGACAGAGCCAAAAAACTCTATTATCAAACAATATGCTAAGCTTTTTGTTATGGATGATGTAGAGTTTACTATAGAAGAAGATGCATTAAATTACATTGTTGATAAAGCAGTAGAATATAAGTTAGGGGCAAGAGGATTACGTTCTCTTTGTGAAGCTATTTTTACAGATGCTATGTTTGATTTACCAAGTTCTGATGAAAAAGAATTTAATGTAACAAAGGAATATGCAGAAGCTAAATTAACTAACTCAACTTTAAAAAAGTTAAGAGCAGCTTCTTAAAACAAAAATAAATTCGATTTAAGACCTCACAGATTTTTATACCTGTGAGGTCTTATTATATTTGTAAAACAATAAGTAGAAAAATAAATGATTACTAGAAGTACTATAGACCGAGTTTTTGAATCTGCGAGAGTAGAGGAAGTAATTGGTGAATTTGTACAATTAAAAAAAGCAGGTAGTAACTTTAAGGGATTAAGCCCTTTTACTGATGAAAAAACACCTTCTTTTATGGTATCACCAGTTAAACAAATATGGAAAGATTTTTCTACTGGTAAAGGTGGTAATGCTATTTCTTTCTTAATGGAACATGAGCATTATACCTACCCAGAAGCAATAAAATGGTTAGCTAACAAATACAATATTGAAATAGAGGAAACTGAGCAAACTAATGAAGAAAAAGCTCAGATGAATGAAAGAGAAAGTATGTTTTTGGTCTCTAATTTTGCTAAAGATTACTTTCATAATTTAATGCTAAATATAAATCAAGGTAAAGCTATTGGTCTAAGTTATTTTAAAGAAAGAGGTTTTAGAGAAGAAACGATTAAAAAGTTTGATTTAGGATATTGTTTAGATGAATGGGATAATTTTACAAAAGCTGCTTTAGAAAAAGGGTATGATTTAAAATATTTAGAGTCTACAGGTTTAACTATTGTAAAAGAAAATAAACAATTTGATCGTTTTAAAGGCAGGGTAATGTTTCCAATTCATTCCATGTCTGGGCGAATTTTAGGTTTTGGAGGTCGTATTTTAACAAATGATAAAAAAGCAGCAAAGTATTTAAACTCGCCTGAAAGTGATATTTATCATAAGAGTAAAATCTTATATGGAATTTATCAAGCCAAAAAAGAAATTGCTAAACAAGATAATTGTTTTTTAGTAGAAGGTTATACAGATGTGATTTCTTTTCATCAATCTGGTATTGAGAATGTTGTAGCTTCTTCAGGTACAGCTTTAACTGCTGAGCAAATTAGATTAGTGAATAGGCTAACTAAGAATATAACTGTTTTATTTGATGGTGATGCAGCAGGAATTAGAGCTTCGATTCGTGGAATTGATTTAATTCTAGAACAAGGAATGAATGTAAAAGTAGTTCAATTCCCAGATGGAGAAGATCCAGATAGTTTTGCAAAAAGTCATTCAGATTCAGAATTGGCAAAATATTTAGAAGATTCTGCCCAAGATTTTATCAATTTTAAAGTATCACTTTTAATAAAAGATGCAAAAAATGATCCTGTAAAAAAAGCAGGACTAATTAGAGATATTGTAAGTAGTATTTCAAAAATACCAGATTCAATTCAAAGAGAAGTTTACATTCAAGAATGTGCAAGAATCATGGAGATTTCTGAGCAGGTTTTATTTAATGAAATGGCTCAACTGCTCTCAAAATCTAGCTCATCAAATACAAAGAAAAATTTTGAAAAAAGACAAAATTTAGAAGTTGTTAAAAAGCAAAATATTCAATTAAAAGAAATTAATCAACTTTCAATTCTTGAAAGAGAAATTATTAAAATTCTTTTATTATATGGTAATGAAGAAATTGATTTTGTGGAAGAAATTATAAATGTTGATGAAGAAAGTGGTAAAGAAATTACAACTTATAAAAAATACACTAATAAGGTTTCATCAGAAATTTACCTGCATTTACAAGATGATGAAATAGAGTTTACTAACCCTATTTTTCAAGAAATTTATAATGACGTAATTCATCAATTTAACTTAACTGATAAATTAGAAATAGAGAAATTGGTGAATCATGAAAACAAAAATATTGCGCAAACTGTAACTTCTATTTTAATGGATGAAGAAAAACATCAATTAAGTGATTGGGAGAAAAAAAATATTTTTGTTACTTCTGCTTTAGAAGTTTTGCAAAAAGCGGTTAACGATTCTATCTTTAATTTAAGAAGAGTTTTAATTGCAAAAAAAATAAATGAACTCTTAGTAGAGGTGAAAGAAGGAGAAAAACAGATTGATTTAGAGGAGATTAAAAATTATACAGACTTAAAAAAGAGACTTTTTTCGAAGTTAAACAGGGTTATTTAGTATGTTTAAAATGAATTAAACATCTGTAAACTAATTAATTACATGTTTTAATGTTGTTATACTGTTAAGTACTACACAGTATAGAGGTTTAATTTTGACACTTTATTTTCTTTTTTTGTATATTTGATTCTAAAGAAAAAGAAAAAAAATTATGAAAAGAGTACTACAAGTTTTAAAAATCATTTTACTATTTATTTTCTTACCATTTGAAATTTCAAAAGGATCTAAAAGAAAAGCTTATATTAGAATAAAAAAAATGATGATTGCTGCAAATCTATTGTAACAAATGTTTAAATAAATAAAATAAAAAAGCCTTGATAAAATTTCAAGGCTTTTTTATTATGATCTTATTTTAATTCCTTAGGTATTTCACAAACAGGAATAGGTATCATTTTATGTTGATTTATTGTATTTAAGCGAATATATATTTTATATACTTCTTTTTCTCTACCAGTAAAATCATCAGCAATTTTTCCTAGATCTTGCATTTTCATAGCCCATTCTAATTCATCATAAGAGGCACCAATTTGATCTTCATCAGTTCTATTATCTCCCCATAAACCATCAGTAGGAGCTGCATCTATAATTTCATTATTTACTCCAAAATATTTTGCAATTTCATATACTTCAGACTTCATTAAATCTGCAATTGGACTAATATCTACACCTCCATCGCCATATTTTGTATAAAAACCAACACCAAAATCTTCAACCTTATTTCCTGTACCAGCTACTAAATACCCATTTAAAGCAGCAAAATAATAAAGTGTGGTCATTCTTAACCGAGCTCTAGTATTAGCTAAAGACATAAATCTACTTTCTTCGTTTTTAACTTTTGGTAAAGCATCAATTAAACTATCAAAAACAGGGGTTAAATTAACTTCGGTTTTTGATACATTTTCAAAGTTTTCTTGTAACCATTTTATATGATTTTCTGCTCTAGATACCTGTTTTTGTGATTGATGAATAGGCATTTCTAAGCATAAAAGAGGTAAACCTGTTTTTGCACACAAAGTAGATGTTAATGCAGAATCAATTCCTCCAGAAACTCCAATTACAAATCCTTTTATTTTAGCATTTGTTGCATAATCTTTTAACCAATTAATGATGTATTCTGCTACTTTTTCAGTGTTCATTGATAAACTATTTTAGTATTTTTATCGTTCTTAAATTGAGTTACTAAGATACAAAGATTATGAGATTTTTTTTTATAGGATTAATGGTTTTATGCTTGTTTTTTTCTTGTTCTGATAAAAATGAGACTAAAATTGATGTCTCAGAAATTAAAGTTGATTTTTCTATAAAAAGATATGATGTAGACTTTTATAATGCAAATGCAAAAACTTTGACAAATGTTAAGCTAAAATATCCATATTTATTTCCAAATGAATTTACAGATAGTTTAGCTTTAGCTAAAATAAATAACAAAGACGAACAAGAGTTATTTGCTGAAACACAAAAAATATATGATGATTTACTTCCTCTAAAAAATCAACTCAATTCACTTTTTAAGCATATAAAATATTACAATTCAAGATTTAAAGAACCAGATGTTGTAACTCTTTTAAGTAACATAGATTATGAAAGTAGAGTAATTTATGCAGATAGTTTATTACTTATATCTTTAGACGTTTATTTAGGTAAACAACATCGTTTTTATGCAGATTACCCAAAATATATAAAAGAGAATAACACTAAAGAACATCTTGTTGTAGATGTTGCTAATGCAATTATTTATCAGCAAGTTCATCCTTCTAACAAAAGAAGATTTATAGATAAAATGATTTTTGAGGGTAAAAAAATGTATCTGTTAGATTTATATTTACCAACTATTTCTGATCAAGAAAAAATAGGTTATTCTAGTGATAAGTTTAATTGGGCAAATGCAAATGAGCAGCAAATTTGGATGTATTTTATTGATAGAAAAATCTTATTTAGTACAGATTTAAATCTTAATGCTCGATTTTTAGAAAATGGACCTTTTTCTAAATTTTATATGGAGCAAGATAACTTATCTCCAGGTAAAATAGGAGTATGGTTAGGATGGCAAATTGTTCGTTCTTTTATGGAAAAGAATGATGTATCTTTGCAAGAATTATTGAAAATGAATGAAGATGAAATTTTCAAAAAATCTAATTACAAACCTAAAAAGTAATGGCAGTTAAACATAATTCTGAAGTAAAATTTAATATTGGTTTAGACGAAAATAAAATACCAGAAGAAATCTCTTGGTCAGCAGAAGATGGAGGAGTTACCAATGAATATTCTAAGGCAGTAATGATATCTGTTTGGGATCATAAGAAGAAAGATACTTTACGTATGGATTTATGGACAAAAGACATGCCTGTAGATGAAATGAAACAGTTTTATCATCAAACATTAGTTTCTATGGCAGATACTTTTGAAAGAGCAACAGATGATAACAAAATGAGTGCTACAATGCGTGACTTTTGTGATTACTTTGCAGAAAAATTAGAACTTAAAAAGTAACAATTACCCTTTTTTGATTTGATTGATGATGTTTGAATAATCTTCTGTATTATTTACAAAATCAAGTTCTGAAACATCAATAATTAAGGTGTTTAAATTTTGTTGGGTACTTATAAAATTTTTGTATCCATCATGTATTTTTTGGAGATAGCCAGCTTCTATATTTTGCTCATAATCTCTACCCCTTTTTTTAATGTTTTGTAAAAGCCTATCTGTATTTTGATACAAATACACATATAAATCTGGCTTGGTAATTTCATTATACATTAAATCAAACATTCTTCTATACAAAGCATATTCATCTTTCTGAAGTGTAATTTGAGCAAAAATTAAAGATTTAAAAATATAATAATCAGAAACAATAAAGTTTTTAAACAAATCTAATTGTGCTAAATCATCTGATAATTGCTGATATCTATCAGCTAAAAAACTCATTTCTAAAGGAAATGCAAAACGGTCTTTGTCTTCGTAAAACTTTGGTAAAAATGGATTATCTGCAAAACGTTCTAAAATTATTTTAGCATTAAATTCGTCTGACATCATTTTTGCTAAAGATGTTTTACCAGCTCCAATATTACCTTCTATAGCTATGTAATTGTACTTTTCTGATATTGGTATTGGACGAATTAATTTTTCCTCAGTCAAAAAAATTTCTGAAGTGTCTTCACAATTTTTAATGCAAGTAGATAGTTTTTGTTTTTCTATAGGATGAATTACAGTTGCTGCAATTTCTACTAATGGTATTAAAACAAACTTACGATCTAACATTTTAGCATGAGGTACTGTAAGTGTTTTAGAAAAAATAATTTCATCATCAAATAATAAAATATCTATGTCAATATTTCTATCTGAATATCCTTTTTTATCATTTCTTTTTCGACCCAGATTACTTTCTATATCTAAAAGAATTCTCATTAATTTTTCTGGTGGATGATAAGTAGAAACTTTTAAGCAAATGTTATAAAAGTCATTACTATCAAAACCCCAAGAAGCTGTTTTATAAACAGAAGAAATATTTAGAATAGCACCTATTTTTTCAGCAATCATATCAATTGCATTTTGTAGGTTTTCTAACTTATTTCCTTGATTTGTACCTAAAGATAAATATGTAATTCTTTGAATTTTCATTAAGATTCACAAAGAAACTAAAAACATAAAAAAAATCGTCAATATTCATTGACGATTTTTTGAAACTTATTAAGAATTAGAAAAGATTAATCTTCTTTTCTTGGTTCTCTTGGTTTTCTGTCATCACGTCTATTGTCGCGATTTCTATTGTCTCTATTTCCTCTATTATTGTCTCGACCACGATTGTTATTATCTCTCTTAGGTCTTTCTTGCCAGCCTTCTGGTTTAGGTAAAATAGCTTTTCTAGAAACTTTTTCTTTACGTGTTCTAGGATCTATACCAAAGTATTTTACATCTAAAATATCACCTAAATTCACAACATCAGAAACATTATCTGTACGTTCCCAAGCTAATTCGCTTACGTGTAATAAAACTTCGTTTCCAGGAGCTTCAGTATATTCTACAACAGCACCAAAGTCTAACATTTTAATTACTTTAACTTCGTAAACACTACCAACTTCTGGTTTAAATAACATAGATTCTATCTTAGCTATTACTGCATCCATTCCTTCTGGTTTTGTTCCTAGAATTTCAATAATACCTTCTTCAGTTATTGGGTCTTCTGTAATTACAATAGTAGTTTCTGTCTCTTTTTGTAATTCTTGAATATGTTTACCTCCAGGACCAATAAATGCACCAATCATATCATTAGGGATACGTCTTGTAATCATTTTTGGAGCGTGAGCTTTTACAGTAGCATTTGGTTTTTCTATAGTATCTGTTAATTTAGATAAAATATGTAAACGTCCATCTCTAGCTTGTTTTAAAGCATTTACTAAAATCTCGTAACTTAATCCTTTGATTTTAATATCCATTTGACATGCTGTAATACCATCAGCAGTACCAGTTACTTTAAAGTCCATATCACCTAAGTGATCTTCGTCACCTAAAATGTCAGATAAAACTGCATAGTTGTCTCCATCAGAGATTAATCCCATTGCAATACCAGAAACAGGTTTTTTTAATTGAACACCTGCATCCATTAATGCCATTGTTCCAGAACAAACAGTTGCCATAGAAGAAGAACCATTAGATTCTAATACTTCACTTACAACTCTTACTGTATATGGGCAATCAGCAGGAATCATACCTTTTAATGCTCTTTGAGCTAAGTTTCCATGACCAACTTCACGTCTAGAAGTTCCTCTTAAAGGACGAGCTTCACCTGTTGAAAAAGGAGGGAAGTTGTAGTGTAAATAGAATGTTTCTTCACCTTCAAAAGATGGCATATCTATTTGGTTTGCTTCTCTTGAAGTACCTAAGGTAACAGTAGCTAAAGCTTGAGTTTCCCCTCTTGTAAATATTGATGAACCATGGGTTGATGGTAAATAATCTACCTCACACCAAATTGGTCTGATGTCTGTAGTTTTACGACCATCTAAACGTAATCCTTCTTTTAGAGTTAAATCACGAATAGCTGTTTTTTGAGCTTTTGCAACATATTTATGGATCAACTTTCCTAATTCAGCTTGCTCTTCTTCAGAAAAAGAATTGAAAACCTCTTCTTTAATTTCACTAAAAGCTGCACCTCTTTCATGCTTAGCAGAACCTGCTTTTGCAATAGCATATGTTTTATCATACACCATATCTTTAATTTTAGCAGCTAAGTCTTCGTCTTCTACTTCTGGCTCGTATTCACGAGTTTCTTTTTTGCCAAATGCTTCAGCTAAAGCAACTTGCGCAGCACATTGTACTTTTATAGCTTCATGAGCAAATTTAATTGCATCAGCCATTTCTTCTTCAGAACACTCGTCCATTTCACCTTCTACCATCATAACAGAATCTGCAGAAGCACCAACCATCATATCAATATCAGCTTCACCTAATTGCGCTCTTGTTGGGTTAATAACAAACTCACCATTTACTCTTGCAACTCTAACTTCTGAAATTGGAGTTTCGAATGGAATGTCTGATAACTGAATAGCAGCAGAAGCAGCTAAACCAGCCATTGCATCTGGCATAACATCATCATCATGAGACATCATCTGAATCATAACCTGAGTTTCTGCATGATAATCTTTTGGAAATAATGGGCGTAAAACACGGTCTACTAAACGCATTGTTAATACTTCACCATCACTTGGTCTTGCTTCTCTTTTAAAGAAACCTCCAGGATAACGTCCTGCAGCAGCAAATTTTTCTCTATAATCTACAGTTAAAGGTAAAAAATCTACATCTGCTTGATGATAATTTGATACAACTGTACATAATAACATACACTTACCTGATTGAACAACAACTGAACCATGAGCTTGTTTTGCAAGCTTACCAGTTTCTAATGAAATGGTTCTTCCATCTCCAAGGTCTATGACCTCTCTAAATACTTTTGGAATCATAAAATTTTTAAATTCTAATTTTTAATTAATTTGTTGTTGTGTTGTAGTTGTTGGATGTTTTTTTCCAATGGAAATTCAAAAGGTTTGTTACTTCTTTTGATTTTTCTTACTTAAAAGTTTGTTACTCTTTTAAGATGTATGCTTCTATTTTGAGTTTAAAAGCGAAACTTTGAGAAGAAATAAAACAAAAAAGAGGCGCATATAGAGCCTCTTTTTATTTTGAAATTATTTTCTAATTCCTAATTCTTTAATGATTGCACGATATCTTGTGATATCTGTTTTCTTTAAGTAATCTAATAAACTTCTACGTTTACCAACCATTCTTACTAGAGAACGCTCTGTATTAAAATCTTTACGATTTCTTTTTAAGTGCTCTGTTAAGTGGTTGATTCTGTGCGTAAATAACGCAATTTGACCTTCTGAATTACCAGTATCGTTTTTACCTTTACCGTGTTTTTCGAAGATTCCTTCTTTTACTTCTTTTGTTAAGTACATGCCAATATTATTTAAATGATTTTTATGTATTGCCTAGCTTTTTGCTTTGCAGCTGCAAATATAGATTATTTTTTTAATAAATAAGTGGTAAATCCTTTCTTTTTAGAAAGTTACATTTTCTTCTTTTCTTATTGGAAGATTCTGAATTAAATCGATATATAAATTTACTTGCTTTTTTAATTCTTTACGTTCGTAAATTGCATCTAAGAAACCATGTTCTAATACAAACTCCGAACGTTGAAAACCTTCTGGTAATTCTTTACCAGTAGTATCTTTTACAACTCTTGGTCCTGCAAAAGCTATTAAAGCATTTGGTTCTGCAATATTTATATCACCCAACATTGCATAAGATGCAGTTGTACCTCCAGTAGTAGGATCTGTACATAAAGATATGTATGGGATTTTAGCTTCTGCTAATTGTGCTAATTTTGCTGATGTTTTTACTAATTGCATTAAAGAAAGAGAAGCTTCCATCATTCTTGCACCACCTGATTTAGAAATCATTAAAAAAGGAATTTTATGCACTATAGAATAATTTATAGCTCTTGCTATTTTTTCTCCTACAACAGAACCCATAGAACCACCAATAAATGCAAAGTCCATTGCAGCAATAACTAAATCTCTACCTAAAGATTTACCTACTGCAGTTCTTACAGCATCTTTTAATTTGGTTTTATCTTGAGCAGCCTTTACTCTATCTGTGTACTTTTTTGTGTCTTCGAATTTTAATGGATCTTTTGAAGTTAAATTTTTATCTAATTCTTCAAATTTATTGTCATCAAAAAATAATTCGAAATATTCTTTACTACCAATTCTTACATGATAACCATCTTCTGGACTTACATATAAATTTTTCTTCAGTTCTTCTGTATCTATAATTTTACCACTTGGTGTTTTATACCACAAGCCTTTTGGAGTGTCTTTTTTTTCTTCTGTTGGAGTCTGTATACCTTTATCTGTTCTCTTAAACCAAGCCATAAACTTTTATTTAGTTTTTAGTATAAAATAGTCTACAAATATAATAGTTTTTATAAACTATAGATGTTTCTTTAACACGATTATTAATAATAAAAAAAAACATCCTAATAAACTTAGGATGTTTTTTTTATTGTATTTGTAATATGCTTTATAAAGTATCTACATTATTCAAGTCTGCAAATGCTTGCTTTAATCTTGTTTTAAATGTCTCTTCACCTAAACGTAACCATTTTCTTGGATCGTAATATTTTTTGTTAGGTTGGTCAGCACCTTCTGGGTTTCCAATTTGAGTGGCTAAATAATCTGCTTTACCTTGCATGTAATCACGAATACCTTCTGTAAAAGCAAACTGTAAATCTGTGTCAATGTTCATTTTTATAACACCATACCCAATTGCTTCTCTAATTTCTTCTACAGTAGAACCAGAACCACCATGAAAAACAAAATCGATATGATTTTCTTCAACACCAAATTTCTTAGTTACAAACTCTTGAGAATTCTTTAAGATTTTAGGAGTCAATTTTACGTTTCCTGGTTTATAAACACCATGTACGTTACCAAAAGCAGCAGCAATTGTAAATTGTGGTGAAACTTTCATTAACTCTTCATAAGCATAAGCAACCTCTTCTGGTTGTGTATATAATTTAGAAGCATCTACATCAGAATTATCAACTCCATCTTCTTCACCACCAGTTATTCCTAATTCAATTTCTAAAGTCATACCCATTTTGCTCATTCTAGCTAAATATTCTTTACAAATTTCCATGTTTTCTTCTAAAGGCTCTTCAGATAAATCTATCATATGAGAACTATATAATGGTTTACCTGTTTCTGCAAAATGCTTTTCAGATGCATCTAATAAACCATCTATCCAAGGCAATAATTTCTTTGCACAATGATCTGTATGTAAAATTACAGGAACACCATAAGCTTCTGCTAATTCGTTTACATGTTTTGCACCAGCAATACCACCAGCAATTGCAGCTTTTTGGTTTTCGTTAGATAAACCTTTACCAGCATTAAATTGTGCACCTCCATTAGAAAATTGTATAATTACAGGAGAGTTTAATTCTTTTGCAGTTTCTAAAACCGCATTTATTGTGTTAGAACCTACTACATTAACCGCTGGTAAAGCAAAACCTTTTTCTTTTGCATAGTTAAAAATTTCTTGAACTTCTTTTCCAGTTGCTACACCAGGTTTAATATTATGACCCATGATAAGTTGATTTATTTATAAATTAATACTTCAAAAATAATGAAAAATAGTAAGTTACTTTTCTTTAAATAGTATAAAATAACGAAAACGTTATATTTTTTAGACTGTTTTAAAATGGGTAGTTAATACCTATATTATAAACTGCGTTAGAGAAATTATAGTTTTTGAACCATTTATTTCCAGACAAATAGGGTTCGTAAGTTTTAAAGCCTACATCAAATCGTAAGATTAAAAAATTAAAATCTAGCCTTGCACCAAAACCAGAACCAATTGTAATATCTTTTAATGATGATAATCCTGTAAATCGAGTGCCATCTTCTGCGAAGCTAGAATCAGAAATATCCCAAATATTTCCAGCATCTATAAATAATGCACCTTTAAGTCTACTAAACATATCAAACCTATATTCTGCACTAGTTAAAAATTTAAAACTACCAACATTAAATTCTAATCCTGTGTTGCTTCTTCCTGGACCTAGTTCGTAAGTTTGCCAAGCTCTAATATCATTAGAACCTCCTGCAAAATAACTTTTTACAAATGGAATGTCAGAATTATCATAAGTAATAATTGCTCCTAAAAAAGTTCTAATTGCAAATACTGAGTTGTTTCTTAATCCCCAAAACTTCTTGTATTCTATATCAGTTTTAAAATACTGAGCTAATGGTATTCCTAAAAAAGTTTTTTTATTGTTACTATTAGTGTTTTTAGATAATATACCCATGATATTACCAGAATTTGCAATTCTAAATCTGAAAAAAGAAAAGTCAGAATCTTTAAAATCTAATTGATTGTTATATGTGAAAGAATAAGCAATTGTAGGAATGATAAAATCTGAAGTAATAATATTATATCTATTTAAAATATTCGCATTATTGCTAAATTCATCTGGATTTGAAGATTGAAAACCACTGTCTTGAAATACAGTATTCATGAAAGAAACTGCTTCATCAGGTAAAGCTAACACTCTGTTAGGGTCATTATAATATACCTTTGCTATATCATTTAAGTTTTGATATTCTGAATTGTAAATGCTAAAAAAACTATCAACATTTAAATTTTTAATGTATTGTGTGTTTAGCACTTCTAATTGAATAGTTCTTTTAGAATTGTATTGCCATTTAAAATCTGTTAAGAAAGAGAAAGTTTGCCTGTCTAAACCAATATTTTTTTGAAAACTTGTTCCTAAAGAAATTATAGTTCTAGGAGACATTCTTTTTGGTACCAATCTACTTAATCCAAAAGGTACTACAAATCTAGGTATTTCTAAAGAAGCATCTGCACCTATTTCCCAACCAGGGCCATTATTAGAGTTAAACCAGGTACCTAAAAAAGACATTTTAAATAGCTCAGCACCTCTAAACGTGTTTCTGTTTGATAATGAAAATTTACCAGAGACACCAATATTTCTAATATTAGAATGAGTAAGTTCTGTTTCGAAACCAATAGTGTATTTTTCTAAAGGAGATAAAAATACATCCATCCTAAGTTGATCTTCAGAACCAGAAATTGTACTAAAGTTTATATTGGTAGACTTAAAGTTTTTTAAAGATTTTAAGTGACTTCTGGTTAAGTTTCTTAAAGTATCTTTATAAATCATATTTGGTCCTAAAAAAATAGACTGTGATAAATACTTAGGATTATATTTTATTTTATCATGTGCAAAAAAATTGATGCCTTTATACTTTATAGTATCACTTATTGGATCTCCTTTTTTTGCAAAAGTATAATCTGTATATACATTAACTTCATTTATAGTATGAACACTGTATGGTTTTTCTACATATTTTCCATTCTCTTCTTTTAAACGATTCGAAGAAATTAAAAAATCTACATTGGTTTTATAATCGGTTCTTGTAGAATCTACATAAAAGCCTAAAGCAGATTCAGAAAAATGAACAATACCAGAGTTTCTATATAGTTTTACAATATTAGCAGCTTCTCTTCTAAACGTTTGATCTTTATATTGGTCACCAGAAATTAAAAAACTATTAATACCAGAATTCTTATAAATAGAATCTAAAACAGGTGAATCTATTTTAATATTTATAGTATCTAAAGTTGTAGGTATTCCTTTATTTATAAAGTAAGAAACTGCAGCTTTTTTACTAATAGAATCTCTTTTAATTTTATAATTAATTTTAGAATCAAAAAAGCCTTGGGTTTTATAATAAGCTGCTAAATTATTTGCGGTTCTATTAATTTTTGTGGGATTTATAATTTGAGGTTCTTGATAACTTAAAAACCATTTATTTAAATTTATAAAAGAATTAGCATAAGCAATACTTTGTTTTTCAGAGAAAATCTTTTTTACAAAATTGTAAGAATTTGGATTTTCTTTAGCCCACTCAGAAGGTGTTTTGGGTTTGTCATGATTTCCTATATTATGAAAATATAATCCAAAAGGAACACCTAAAAAGCGTGAGTTTGGCTTTTGTAAAACATATTTTTGCAGTTTTGGTGCAGCTGTTTTTGTACTATCAATAAAAAAGTAATTATCTGTTAACATAAAATCACCATCTTTAATATGCTTAGTAGAATTACAAGCTGCAAGAATTAAGAAAATGAACAAATAAAAAGAAAGTTTTTTCATTACTTTAGCATTGCTAAGAATATCAAAAATAGTATTTTTCAACGTTATAATTGTATTTCAATTCGATTAATGAGTATCTCTAAAAATCAACTTAAATTAATAACAAGTTTATCACAAAAAAAGTATAGACAAAAGCACAAATTATTTGTTGCAGAAGGCGTAAAAGTTGTAAATGAATTATTAAATTCTTCTTTTGAACTAGATCAATTATTTGCTACTGAAGATTTTGATAAACAGAATAAAAATTGTCAAATAATTTCTAATGAAGAATTAAGGAAAATTAGTAGTCTAAAAACACCAAATAAAGTACTAGGCATCTTTAAAATTCCTGCTGAAAAAGAAATTAGTAACAAAGGTTTAATATTAGTTTTAGACGATATTAATGATCCAGGAAATTTAGGAACAATTATTCGTTTGTGTGATTGGTTTGGTATTACAACATTAGTGTGTTCTAATGAAACTGTAGATTGTTATAATCAAAAAGTTGTGCAATCTAGTATGGGTTCTTTAACTAGATTAGCTATAAAATATTTAAACTTAAAAGAATATTTATCTAATACAGAACGGCCTACTTTTATAGCTGATATGGATGGGGAAAACGTTTACAAAAAAGAATTGCCTAAAGAAGCTGTTTTGATTATGGGTAATGAAGCAAATGGTGTTTCTGACGAAATTAAAAGCTTAATAAAACATAAAATATCTATCCCAAGATTTGGTAATCTACAAGAAACTGATAGTTTAAATGTTGCAACTGCAACAGCTATTTTATTAAGTGAATTTAGAAGAAATTAAAGTTTATTTTACTCAAAAGCAAAGTTTAAGAAAATTCCACGAGTACCCATAAAATTCACTGGTGCTGTCCATTGGCTATTGGGGTCATCATCGTATTTAATCTCATTATTCATGGCAAAAACTCCACGAATAGAAGGAGAAAATTTAAAGAAATTTAAGTAGATATCTATACCAATACCAACTTCGTACATAAAGTTATGTGTTTGCATTCTAAATTGTCCAGCAGAATTATCATCTTGATTTTGTTCATTACTAGAAAAATTATAATCATAAGATACACCTGCCAATAAATAGGGTCTAATATTTTTATATCTATCTGTACTGAATTTTAAAACTAAGGGTACATGCAAAAAGGTAGAACTAACCTCTCTAACACTATCTCTTTGTGTTGCAATGTGGTTAAAATATATATTTTTAGAGTTGGTAATTAAACCAGGTTCTAAACGTAAATTTAAATTTTTATGAAGTCTTAAATCTGCAATTAAACCTACATTAAAACCAGAAGAAGGTTCTACATTAATATTTGCATTTTGTATAGCACTATTTCTAAGGTTTAATTTAAAATCATTTTGATTTACCCCAAGATAAAAACCATAATGAATTTTTCTTTTATCGAATGTTGGTAAATTTTCTACACGTTCTCTTTGTGCAAAGATTGACGTGCAAATATTAAAGAGTAGAAATACTAAAATTACTTTTTTTCTCATTTACTTTTTTGCTGTATAAATAGTAGCAGAACCAAAAGTTACAGGTTGATGTTCTGTATGAGTAAACCCATTTTTTTTCAAAATATTGTTGAAAGTTTCTCCAAATGGAAAAGAATTCGCAGATTCAGATAAATAAGAATAAGCAACTTTGTCTTTAGAAAACAATTTTCCAATAGTAGGTAATACAAAATTAGTATATAATTTATACCCTTGTTTAAATGGAAATTTTGTAGGATTTGATGTTTCTAAAATAACTAACACTCCTGTTGGTTTTAAAACCCTAGCAATTTCTTGAATACCTTTGTCTAAATTGGCAAAATTTCTTACTCCAAAAGAAACAGTAATAGCATCAAAGGTGTTGTCTTCGAAAGGCATATCCTCAGAATCGCCAACAATCATATCTATTTTTTCAGATAATTTAGCTTTGGCAATTTTTTGTTTACCAACCTCTAACATACCTGCAGAAATATCTAATCCAATTACTTTATCTGGATTTAAAGTTTCTGCCATCATTAACGCTAAATCTCCAGTACCAGTAGCAATATCTAGTATTTGCTTTGGATTATTTTCACCAACAATTTTTCCAACTTTTTTACGCCATTTTACATCAATTCCTAAAGAGATTACTCTATTTAAACCATCGTAATTTTTAGAAATGGTATCAAACATTTGAGTAACTTGTTCTTTTTTACCAAGTTTAGAATCTTTGTAAGGCTTTACAGTTTTAGACATTTAATTATCCGTTTAAAGCTACCACTTCATTAATTTGATTTGGTAACATTTCTTTTAAAAGAGTTTCAATTCCGTTTTTTAATGTAGCAGTAGAAGATGGGCATCCACTACAAGCTCCTTGTAAAATAACACTTACAACTTTGTTGTTTTCATCATAAGAATTAAAGGCAATATTTCCTCCATCTCCAGCAACAGCAGGTTTAATGTATTCATCTAAAATGTCTGCAATTTGAGCTGAAATTCCCTCTAGTTTTACTTCAATTTTAGGAGCAGTTGATGTTTCTGAAGTTTCAGAAACTTTAGGTAATTCTTTTATAATGGTTTTACCCTCAACAAGATATTCGCGAATAAAAGACCTAACTTCTGCAAAAACTTCATTCCACTCTATCATATCATATTTGGTAACAGAAATATAATTATCAGAGATAAAAACTTCTTTTACAAACGGAAAATTAAAAATAGCTTGTGCTAAAGGAGATGATTTACTTGCTTCTTCTATGTTTTTATATTCAACATCAATTTCTGTTAGCTTCTTATTGGTTCCAAATTTCATTACTGCAGGATTTGGAGTAACCTCTGCATAAACTTCTATAGCTTCTTTTTTTTGAGTTGATATTTCTTCGTTTACAATTTTATTTCCATCAGAAATATAAGCTTCAATTTGTTCCCTTACTTCTTCTTGAACATCTATCCACTCAACAATATCAAATCTTTGTATTGCAATAAAATTTGCTGTAAAAAATACCTTTTTAACAAATGGTAAATAAAATAATTGCTGTGCTAATGGTGAATTTTTTGCCTCGTCAATATTTGAAAATTCATAGCTACCACCATTAATTAATATCTTGTTACTATTAAACTTTAAAATAGTATTATTTGTAGTTTCTTGTATTGTAATGTTTACCTCTTGCATAATCTTTAAACTAAGTTGCAAAATTACGGTAAAAAAAATGATTACAATAAAAAAGACTTTGTATGTTTTCTATACAAAGTCTTAAAATTTATGTGTTTATATAATTATAGGTTTATTGTAACTGTACCAGTAAATACTTTATTATTTTGTGATAACTCTGCTGCATTAACATTAAATCCTGAATAAAAATTATAAGCAGAAGTTCTGTTATTGTCTGTAAAAGAGAAATCTAATCTAAAATTACCAAAATTGTAACCACCACCTAAAGAATATCCTTCTAAATTATCAGAATCTAAGGCTTGTTTAATTGGGTTTTGTTCAAACCTATAACCACCTCTTAGACTAAATCTATTAAATCTCCACTCTGTACCAACATTAAAGTTGTGGGTGTTTCTGTAATTATCTTGAAAAGATTGATTTTCTTGATTAAAATTACCTCTTGATAAGCGCATATTTTGAAAATTTCTATTTGAATAATCTACACTAAAAAGTCCAAATTTTCCAACAATTAATGCAGCACTGGCTGTTAATTTACTTGGTGTTCTTAATCTAAAATCAAAGATTTGCGAAGGAAAACCATTAACTGTGTTGTCATAAATAACATTGTCATTACTTACATAAATTTCTGTATCACCATTAAAACCATCATTATCTAAAATGTTATTCTCATCAATTACTTCTGTAAACCATGTTGGAGTTTGGTATGATAAACCAAATCTAAAATTTTTATGTAATTTATAAATAAAACCAAGGTTAGCAGAAAAACCAGTACCTGTAATAAGACTTTCTTGATACAAGAATGCATCTAATTCATTACCATTTGTATCACTATTAAATTCACTTAGCGTAGATTGTTGGCTAAAATTTAAATCATAAAAATTAATAGCTACACCTAAATGAAGTTTATTTTGATGTACAGCAGATAAACCAATATTTAACTCTGTTAGATCACCTCTATAGTTATTAAAAAAACGTTGCTCATCTGCAATATTATATTCTAATGCTGGCGTATTTGTATCTAAAGGAAAGTTTGTAAAAGTAGCTACACCACTATTTCCTTGTGCAGAAAAACTATCATTAAAATCCTTGGTCATTCTATAATTAAAACCAAGTGCAAACTTTGTCCATTCATTTGAATAATTAGTATCAAAAACTAAAGCAGCACCAGCTTGAGAAATATTAATAAATTCGTCTTGTGTACCTAAAGTATTCCCATAATAAGTGGTATTTATTGTTGAATTTCTAGAATTAAATGTTCCAGAAAATACACTATTATTAAATACTGATAAACCAGCTGGATTTATATTAATAGATGAAATATCTCCACCTAAAGCTCCGAATGCACCTCCCATAGCTGTAAATCTTGCAGTACCATTATTATCATTTTGAGAAAATAAAATTCCTAAATCTTCATAACCCAAGGCTTGACTAAAAGACAAGGAGGTTACTGCGAAAAATATCGCTGTTGTAATAATTTTTTTCATTTTTTTTGGATTTTTTTAATTATCTCTTTTAGATCTACTAGAATTTCTACTTGATCCTCTGCTAGAACTTCTGCTGCTTGAGCTTCTACTTGAAGAACTTCTAGAACTTGTTGCTCTAGAAGTAGATGACCTTCTTGAAGGAGTATAACCTCTTGAACTAATTCCTCTTGATGAAGATCTATTAATAGTTCTATTATTAC
>Ga0233398_1000164_pt1 | contig 45854 bp, 35 predicted proteins | sample 38DmetaG_FD_182697 | JGI IMG/M metagenome (GOLD analysis project Ga0233398, IMG submission 182697) | Seawater microbial communities from Monterey Bay, California, United States - 38D | ecosystem: Environmental > Aquatic > Marine > Coastal | place: USA: California | collected 2016-10-02
AATTACAATACTAAAAATTGCAGCATTAGCTGTTTTTTTAGATTTAGTATCTACCATTTCTGAATTATCAAGATCTTTAGTAGATATCATGTGCCAAATTTCTTTTATTGCTGTATAGATGATAAAACCACCCCCTAAAAGTACTATAATGCTATGTCCATTAAAAGCAAAGCTTACAACATCTTCTATTTTTCCTGTTAAAAAAGAGAAAGGCTCTTTAAAATAATCTATAATTGAAACTAATAAAAACAGTAAAATAATTCTAAGAATAATAGCTATTAAAATTCCTAATTTTCTAACTCTTTTTTGTTCTATAAGTGGAGCTTTTTTAGATTCTAATGAGATATATAAAAGGTTGTCAAAACCTAATACAGCTTGCAGCATGACAAGCATTAAAAGTGTAAATAAATTTTCTAACATAATTTAAGTTTAGTTAATTTCAAATGTATTTTAATATTAGATATTTGGCAATTGTTATTCAAATAAATTTTAAAATATGTAATTATATAATATTCGAAGGCTTACAAAGGCAATTAATATAGCAGTTGCTTTTTTTAATTGAATAGGAGTAAAATAAGAACTACTTATTCTATTACCTATTTGGCCACCTATAAAAACTGTAAATAATAAAATTGTGGTTAAATTCCAATCTATTATAAAATCTGGATTTTGATATTGACCAATTAATCCAGCAATAGAGTTTACTAGAATAAATAAACTAGCAGTTGCAGCAATTTTTTTTGGAGTATCCCAATTTGTAAGGTGTAATAAAGGAGCTAAAAAAATACCACCTCCAATGCCAACCATACCAGAAATAAAACCTATAAATCCTCCTAAACCAGCATTTTTAAAATAATTAGGTTTACTTTTACTTATATTGGATGAGCTAATTTTTTTGGATAGCCACATGCTTATGGATGTAAATAATAAAGTTATACCTAATAAAATAAAAAAGAAATGTTGACTTATCTTAATGTTTCCTCCTAAAAAAGCAAAAGGAACACTTAAAGAAACTAATGGTATAATTTTTTTCCAGTCTATTATTTTATTTTTAGAGAAAAGAAATACATTTCCACAGACCACAATAATATTACATAATAAAGCAGTTGCTCTAATTTGGGTAAATGTAATACCTGTAAGTGCTAAAATTGCCAAATAACTTGAGCCACCTCCAAACCCAACTGAAGAGTACAAAATTGCCACAATAAAAAACAACAGTATAATGTACCAATTGTTAATGATTAATTCTAAAATTATATCTACACTCATTATCAACAAATATATTATTCTCTATAACATAACATGTTTTATTATCTCAAAATTTGCTTTTTAGCGTTATTTTTATGTTGTAAGTAGAAAAAATTAAAATAAAGAAGAAAGCTTTCTTAAATTCGGAATTCAGTTTATCATTTAAAATTAAGAATCTAAAACTCTAAAAGAAAAAATTAATTTCTATTTTTAGAAAGTTTTAAAACCTTCAAAAACATTATGAGTAACTACCATATTAAACACTTAGAAGAATATTTTCAAGTTTACAGAAAATCAATAAGAGAGCCAGAAAATTTTTGGGAAGAAATTGCTGAAGAACATTTTTTATGGAGAAAATCTTGGAATAAAGTTTTAAAATGGGACTTCTCTAAACCAGAAGTAAAGTGGTTTGAAGGAGCTCAATTAAATATTACAGAAAATTGTATAGACAGACATTTAGGAACAAGAGGTAATAAAACTGCAATTTTATTTGAACCTAATAATCCAAATGAACCAGCAGAGCATATTACTTATAAACAACTTTTTGAAAGAGTAAATCAATTTGCCAACGTATTAAAAGAAAACGGAATTCAAAAAGGAGATAGAGTTTGTATTTATGTACCAATGATTCCTGAGTTGGCAATTGCAACTTTAGCTTGTGCAAGAATTGGTGCAATTCATTCAGTAGTTTTTGCAGGTTTTTCATCAACAGCATTAGCTACAAGAATTAATGATGCAGATTGTAAAATGGTAATTACTGCAGATGGTTCTTTTAGAGGTGCAAAAACTATTGATTTAAAAGGTATTGTAGATGAAGCATTAGAATCTTGTAATTGTGTAGAAACTGTTCTTGTGGCAAAAAGAATAAATTCTGATATCAATATGAAAGAAGAACGTGACAAATGGTTACAACCTTTATTAGATGAAGCATCAACTGAATGTGTTGCAGAAACTATGAACGCAGAAGATCCTTTATTTATATTATATACATCTGGTTCTACAGGAAAGCCAAAAGGTATGGTTCATACAACTGCAGGTTATATGGTTTATACAGCATATACGTTTAAGAATGCTTTTCAATATCAAGAAGATGATGTGTATTGGTGTACTGCAGATATTGGTTGGATTACAGGGCATTCTTACATTGTGTATGGCCCTTTAGCAAATGGAGCAACATCAATAATGTTTGAAGGAGTACCAAGTTATCCAGATTTTGGTCGTTTTTGGGAAATCGTAGAAAAACATAAAGTCAATCAATTTTATACTGCTCCAACAGCTATTAGGGCATTAGCAAAACACGGAACAGAATTGGTAGATAAATATGATTTATCATCTTTAAAAGTTTTAGGCTCTGTAGGAGAGCCTATAAACGAAGAAGCTTGGCATTGGTATAATGATACTATTGGTAAAAAGAAAAGCCCAATAATTGATACTTGGTGGCAAACAGAAACAGGAGGGATGATGATAACTCCACTACCATATGTAACTCCCACAAAACCAACATATGCAACACTACCATTTATAGGAATTCAACCATGCTTAATGGATGAAAATGGAAATGAATTACAAGGCAATCAAGTTGAAGGTAGATTGTGTATTAAATTTCCTTGGCCAAGTATGGCTAGAACCATTTGGGGAAATCATCAACGTTATAAAGACACCTATTTTTCTGCCTTTAATAACATGTATTTTACAGGTGATGGTGCTTTGAGAGATGAAGTTGGGTATTATAGAATTACAGGTAGAGTAGATGATGTAATCATAGTATCTGGTCATAATTTAGGAACAGCACCTATTGAAGACGCTATTAATGAACATCAAGCAGTTGCAGAAAGTGCCATTGTTGGTTTTCCTCATGATATTAAAGGGAGTGCATTATATGGTTATATTACTTTAAAAGATTCTGGAGAAGACAGAAACCATGATAATGTCAGAAAAGAAATTAATCAATTAATTACTGATAAAATTGGACCTATTGCCAAATTAGATAAAATTCAATTTACAGAAGGATTACCAAAAACACGTTCAGGAAAAATAATGAGACGTATTTTACGTAAAATCGCATCAAATGAAATAGATAATTTAGGAGATGTATCTACCTTGTTAAATCCTGAAGTAGTTCAAAGTATAATTGATAATAAATTGTAAGTATTTTTATTTAGTTCGACTTTTTATAAAACTAAAAAACAAATCCATGAAAAAACTAATTTTATTAGTATTTGCAATAACTATTATTTCGTGTAAAGATCAACCTAAAAAAGAAGTAAAACAGAATAAAAACATTGAGAAACAAGAAGTTTTTCCAGAAGAATTAGGTAAAGTTTTTAATTCTCATGGAGGTTTAAATGTTTGGAGAAAAACAAAGGTGTTATCTTTTAATAAAGGTGAAGAAGCGCACACTGTAGATTTACAAACTCGTAAAACAGTAATAAATTCACCAAATTATTCTTTAGGATTTGATGGCAATGAAGTTTGGTTAGATGAAGAAAAAAAAGGAGATTATAAAGGAAACCCAGAATTTTATTATAACCTTTATTTTTATTTTTATGCAATGCCTTTTGTGTTAGCAGATGATGGAATTATCTATGAAAAATCTAACTCAATTACTTTTAAAGGAGTTGAATACCCAGGAATAAAAATTTCATATAAATCTAATATTGGGACTTCATCTGATGATAATTACATTGTGTATTTCAATCCAAAAACTTATCAAATGGAATGGTTAGCTTACACAGTAACCTTTACTTCAAAAAAGCCAAATGATAGGTATAATATCATTAGATATAACAGCTGGGAAAATGTAAATGGACTAATTTTACCAAAAGAAATTACTTGGTACAAAAAAGATGATAATGGAAACCCAACTGAACCAGCTAGAGTACCAACTAAATTTACACTTCCTTTAGTAAGTGAAGCAAAACTGGCAGACTCCTTTTTTCAAAAGCCAGTTAAATAGTTTTTAGTCTGCTTTCTATTTTATCATACACCATACAATAATAATCATGAAACCTTGGCAACAGAACGTTTTCAAGGTTTTTTGTTGATGTTAAGACCTCTAAATCAAAAAGTTTAACACCTTCAACTTCATCTTTTTGTAAAATTAGTTTTTCTACTGAGGATTTTAATTCGGCTATAAAAACATGATGGTGTTCGTTATCTATAATTCCGTTTTTATGTTCTACATGATGAATTCTTGTACCAATTTTAAATAATTCTTCCTCAGTTATAGGTAACCCAAGTTCTTCAAAAACTTCTCTTTTAGCAGCTGTTAAGATATCTTCCCCAGCAGCAATATGACCAGCTACAGAAATGTCCCATAAACCAGGAAATACTTTTTTTGTGAAGGCTCTTTGTTGTAATAATATCTTTTTATCTGCAGTATATAACCAAATATGAACAGTTGCATGAAACCAGCCGTTTTTATGTGCTTCAGATTTTAAGGCTATTTTTCCTGTTGGTTTTCCATCAGAAGTTAAGATGTCTATCAGTTCGTCCATTTACAAACAAGATTTTATACAGCTAACTAGTTTATTAAAATCTTCTTTTGTATTATACACATGACAAGAAATACGAATGTAATTTCCACGAAAAGAGATAAAAATATTGTTTTCTTTTAGCTTTGATTTTAGTAATTTAATATCAAGTAACTCTGGTAATTCCACTCCAAATAAATGGTGAGCTCTAAAATTTTCATTCTCAAAGAAACAACCTAATTTTTTGAGTTCTACAACTAAGTCTGCAGTAATTTCTTTACAATATTCTTGTATTGCATTTGGTGTCCATTTCAGAACCTGTTGTAAGGCTGTAATTTGCATTTTTGTATGTATAAAACTAGCATGCTCACCTACAGAATATCTATTGGCTAAAGGTTTGTAATGAGGTTGATAGGAGGTAAGTCCACTCATTTTATGGCTATTGTAACGATTGCTCCAGTTGTCTTCTATGGGATTTCCATCATCAAAATAGTCACCAAAATAACCATAACCACAACCATAAGGTCCAAATAGCCACTTATAACCTGCACAAATTAAAGCGTCTGGCTGAATTTCTTTAACAGAAAAAGGTAAAGCTCCAACAGATTGACTGCCATCAATAACTAATAAACTATTAAACTTTTTTGATTTTTCTCTTATTGATTTTAAATCGAATAATGTTCCATTTGCCCAATGAAGATTACCTAAAGCAACTACTTTTGTTTTTTCAGAAATAGCATTTAGAATAGCTTCATTCCATTTTTTTCCTCTATTGTTTTTAGTTTTTGGCATAGCAACAATATGTAACTTTGCATCAAATTTAGTTGCCAGTTTTTCCCAAACATAATAGTTACTAGGGAATTGAGTTTCAACCAAAAGAATTTCATCATCTTTTTTTAAGGTGATATTATTGGCTACTGTAGCCATTCCATAAGATACAGAAGGTAGGTTTGCAATTCTATTATAATCATCAACGTCTATAATTTTTGCAAATAGTTTTTTCAGTGCTTTTGGAGGTTCAAAATAACTATCTCCAACAATTTTATAAGGATGACTTTTTTCTAAAACCCCCTCAATTCCTGCTTCTTCAACTGATTTAAAACTAGGTGATTGTGCTGCAATATTTAGATAAGTAATATCTTCTGGAATACTAAATAAATGTTTTTGATTTTTTAATTCCATAAAACTTTAATTAAAAAAAGCGAAGTTAATAACTCCGCTTTTATAGTTTATTCAAAATAAGAGAAAGTGTCTCCTTCTTTAATTTTTAAAAGTGATTCGTAAATCATTTTAATTACATTTTCTACATCACTTCTATGTACCATTTCTACAGTTGTATGCATGTATCTTAAAGGTAAAGAAATTAATGCTGAAGCAACACCTCCATTGCTATAAGCAAATGCATCTGTGTCTGTACCTGTAGCTCTAGATAAAGCTGAACGTTGAAAAGGAATTTTATTCGCTTCTGCAGCATCAATAATTAAATCTCTTAATTTTTGCTGAACAGCTGGTGCATAAGCAACAACTGGTCCTTTACCTAACTCTAATAAACCTTGTTTCTTTTGGTCTATCATTGGTGTAGTTGTATCATGTGTAACATCTGTAACTATTGCAACATTAGGTTTTATAGTTTGAGTAATCATTTCTGCACCTCTTAAACCTATTTCTTCTTGAACAGAGTTTGTGATGTATAAACCAAAAGGTAATTTAATGTTGTTTTCTTTTAGTAAACGTCCAACCTCAGCAATCATAAATCCACCCATTCTGTTGTCTAAAGCTCTACAAACAAATTTGTCTCCATTTAAAACATGAAATTCATCTGGATAAGTAATTACACAACCCACATGAACACCTAATGCTAAAACTTCATCTTTTGTAGCACAGCCTACATCAATACAAATGTTATCTGGTTTTGGAGCTTCTTCATTAGATTTGTCTCTTGTATGTATTGCTGGCCATCCAAAAACACCTTTAACAATGCCGTTTTTAGTATGAATATTTACTACTTTACTTGGTGCAATTTGATGATCTGACCCTCCATTTCTAATCACATAAATTAAGCCATTATCAGAAATGTAATTTACATACCAAGAAATTTCATCTGCATGGCCTTCTATAACTACTTTATATTTCGCATCAGGATTTATTACACCAACTGCAGAGCCATAAGTATCTGTAATAAAGCTGTCTACATAAGGCTTTAGATATTCCATCCAAATTTTTTGACCTTCCCACTCGTAACCAGTTGGAGCAGCATTATTTAAATATTTCTCTAAAAATTCTAATGATTTTTCGTTTAAAATTGATTTTTCTGACATAATATCTTTTCTGTTTCTGTAAAAATAAAACGTTTTTTAGGATTTTAGAACTATAAATCATAAAAAAAATGTAACATTTACACTTATGCAACTACTTATTAAACAATTATAAAAACTAACTTTAATGAAAAACTTTAAACTATTCTTATTTTTAACAACATGTCTATTTTTTTTGAACTGTTATACAGTTACAGAAAGTAAATCTAGTAGTAATCCAGATTTTAAAGTTGGCAAAGCTGGCTTCGAAAAAAGATTAAAAAGACAATTTGATTTCGATAAACTATCTATTGGGTTTTACACAACAAAAAAGAATGGATTATCAAAAGAGAATGGGTTAAATTTAACTTTTAAAATTAATAATTTAGAGAATATAAGCGATAGTCTAATAAACTCATATACAGATGTGATTAAAGAAGAAGTTAAAGCTAATTTATTACATTTTAAAGATTATAATTATATAAATATTACCTTTGAGAATGAACTTACAAAAGGAATTTTACGAAAAGTTAATTCTATAAAAATTAAAAAACAGCTAAACTAAACTAAGTACAGTATGAAATTAGTAATACAAAATTTAACAAAGACATATAAAAACGGAGTAAAAGCTATAGACAATTTAAGTATTGAAATAGGAACAGGCATGTTTGGATTACTAGGGCCAAATGGAGCAGGTAAATCTTCTTTAATGAGAACAATTGCAACATTGCAAAGCCCAGATTCTGGATCTATTACTTTTGGGGATATAAATGTATTAGAAGACAATATGTCTCTAAGAAAAGTATTAGGATATTTACCACAATCTTTTGGAGTTTATCCAAAAATGTCTGCTGAAGATTTGTTAGATTATTTTGCTACTTTAAAAGGTATCTCTAACAAAACTGAAAGAAGAGCAATTGTAAAAGAAGTTTTAGAAATTACTAATTTATATGATGTTAGGCGTAAACATGTAGCAGGTTATTCTGGTGGTATGAAACAACGTTTTGGTATTGCTCAGCTATTATTAAACAATCCAAAATTAATTATTGTTGATGAGCCAACAGCAGGTTTAGACCCTGCAGAAAGACATCGTTTTTTAAATGTTTTGCGTGAAGTAGGTACTAATTGTACCGTTATTTTTTCTACCCATATTGTAGAGGATGTAAAAGAATTGTGTAATGAAATGGCTATTTTAAATGGAGGTAGAATATTAAAGCATACTACACCTCAAGAAGCTACAGGAGTTTTAAAAGGTACCATTTGGCAAAAGACTATTGAAAGAGAAGAGTTAGAAGAAAACGAAAAATTATACAATATTTTATCTTCTAATTATAATCAAGATAATACTTTAAATTTTAGAGTACATGCTACTGAAAAACCTTCTGAAGCTTTTGTTGAAGTTGAGCCTCAATTAGATGATGTTTATTTTATTGCACTAAAGCAAGATGAACCAGAATTAGTCTAATTCACTTTATTTTAAATCATCTAAAATTAAATTATGTTTTCAACGATATTTAAGCAAGAATTAAAATACTGGTTTAATAAACCAGCATTTTATATTTATTTAGCCATATTTTTAGGATTATCCTTTTTCTTGTCAGCTGCTTCAGCTGGTTTTTTTGATACGATAACAGCTACAACTGGTTCATCAAGAATAGTAAATTCACCAACAGGAGTAAGAAATGTTTTTAATGGGTTAACCGTTTTTATTTTCTTTTTATTTCCATCAATTATAGGGGTGTCTATTTATAGAGATTATAAAAGTGAAATGCATACCATTTTGTATTCGTATCCTTTTACAAAAGCCAATTATTTATTTGCAAAGTTTTTTAGCGGAATTGTAATTGTTTCATTAATAGTACTTTCTATTGCTTTAGGAATGATAATAGGTTTTCGTTTTCCAGGTACAAACCCAGATCTTATAGACACATTTAATGGTACAACATATTTATTAACCTATTTGATTTTTATTTTACCAAATGTCTTACTTTTTGGAGCCATTGTGTTTGCTGTAGTTGCGTTTTCAAGAAATATTGCAGCTGGTTTTATTACAGTTATTGTATTATTATTTGTTCAAGGAGTTGTAGCCAGTATTTTAGGAGAACCAGAACAGAGAACTTTATTGGCATTATTAGATCCTTTTGGAGATGGTGCTGTTATTTATTACACAAAATATTGGACGCCATCAGAACAAAACGAATTACAAATACCTATTAAAGAAATGGTTATTTACAATCGATTATTATGGTTAGGGATTTCAACTTTAATATTTGGTTTAGTATATCGTTTCTTTGCATTTAGTCAAAATGCATTATCAATTTCCTTTAAAAAACCTAAAGGAGAAAGAGTTGTTAAAACCAATTTTAGTGGTATTACAAAAATTGTTTTGCCAGAAGTAACGTATAACCATTCTTTTAGTCAGAATTTAAAAACGATGTGGAAATTATCGAATATCGATTTTAAATACATTGTAAAAAGCTGGCCTTTTATTTCTATAGTTTTAGTGGGGTTAGTTTTGATGATAGTAGGGTTATCTGAAATAGGAAATATTTTTGGAACACCGACTTTACCAGTAACTTGGAAAATGCTAAATATTGGTGGTGTATTTTCTATATCTATAAATATCTGTACATTTTTATATGCAGGTATGTTAGTTAATAGAGCAAAAATTGCAAGAGCTAATCATTTGGTTGATGCTACACCAATTCCAAATTGGACTTTGTTGTTTTCTAAAGTAATAGCTTTGGTAAAAATGCAATGGATTTTACTAGCAGTAATAATGGTTTCTGGTATTCTTTTTCAAATGTATAATGGGTATTACAATTTTGAATTAGATCATTATTTTATAGAGTTATTTTTACTAAGTTTTTTGGGGTATTTTGTTTGGGCGCTATTATCTATTTTTATTCAGACGTTAATTGGTAATCCATATTTAGGGTTATTTATACTTTTAGTTATTTCTATAGGAATGCCATTTTTGTCTTTAGCTGGTATAGAGTTAAATATTTATAAATATAACCAAGGACCAGGCTTTGGCTATTCAGACATGAACGGTTATGGATCGTTTTTAACTCCATTTTTAATGTATAAGTTATATTGGATTTTATGTGGCTTATCATTATTAATTATAGCTGCTTTGTTTTGGGTAAGAGGCATACCATCTTCTTTTGGAGAAAGAATATCTATTGCAAAAAATAGATTTAAAGGAGGCTTTGCTATTAGCTTTATTATATTTTTTGTAGCTTTTGTAAGTTTAGGTTTTTCTATTTATCAAGAAACAGGAACTAAAGCCAATAAAACTTCTGCTAAAGAATTCGAATTAAGAAGAGTTGAGTGGGAAAAGAAATATAAAAAGTTCGAAAATTATGCGCAACCAAGAATTGTAGCTGTAAATGCAAACGTAAATATTTTTCCAAAAAAACGTTTTTATGATGCATCTGCAAAGTTTACAATGATTAATAAAACAGACCAAGCTATTGATAGTTTGTTCTTAAATCATAATTCTTTAAAAAGTACTTTTACTTTTAATAAGCCTAGTAAGTTGGTTTCAGAAGATACAATACACAATTTTGATATATATTTCTTCGAAAATAAAATAATGCCTGGAGATACTTTAGAACTTGAAGTTAAAGTAGAAAGTGAAAAAAATACTACCTACAGAAGAAGGTCTCCAATTAGAGAAAATGGTACTTTTATTAATAATTTTTCTATGTTTCCTTCTTTAGGATATTCATCAAATGGAGAATTAACAGACGATAAAACTCGTAAAAAATACGAGTTACCACCAAACGATTTAAAACCACATCCATCAGACTCAACAGCATTAGGAAACACCTATATTTCAAAAGATTCAGATTGGATAGATTTTGAAGCAACAGTCTCAACATCAAAAGATCAAATTGCAATAGCTCCTGGATATATACAAAAAGAATGGACTGAAAATGATAGAAGATATTTCCATTATAAAATGGATAATAAAATTTTAAACTTTTATGCATTTAATTCTGCTAGATACGAGGTTAAAAAAGAAATGTATAAAGGCATTAGTTTAGAGATTTATTATCATAAACCACATACTTTTAATTTAGATAGAATGATGAAGGGTATGAAAAGATCTTTAGATTACAATGGTAAAAATTTTAGTCCTTATCAATTTAGACAAGCTAGAATTATAGAATTTCCTAGAACAGGAGGTACTTTTGCTCAAGCATTTGCGAACACAATGCCTTTTTCTGAAGGTATTGGTTTTATAGCAGATGTAGATGATAAAAGTGATGATGGTGTAGATTATCCTTTTTCTGTAACTGCTCACGAAGTTGCACATCAATGGTGGGCTCATCAAGTAATTGGAGCAGATGTATTAGGTGCTACTTTATTGTCTGAAAGTATGGCAGAATATGTTTCTTTAAAAGTACTAGAACATGAGTATGGAAAAACAAAAATGCGTACTTTCTTAAAAGATGCTTTAGATGGGTATTTACTACAAAGAACCCTAGAGCGTAAGCGTGAAAAGCCATTAATGTATAATGATGGTCAAGGGTACATACATTACCAAAAAGGTTCTATGGTTTTATATGCTTTAAGCGATTATATAGGTGAAGAAAATCTAAATAATGCTATTCAAAAGTTTACTAAAAAAGTAAGATTTCAAAATCCACCTTATACAACATCTATAGAATTTGTAAATCATCTAAAAGAAGCTACTCCAGATTCTTTACAATATGTTATTAAAGATATGTTCGAAACAATTACGCTATATAAAAATAGAGTAACAGATGCTAAGGTAACAGCATTAGAAAATGGAAAATTTGAAGTAGAAATAGATTTTGAAGTTGCAAAATATAGAAATGACGAAAAAGGGAAACGTTATTATGGAGAAAAAGTAGGAGATACCTTAAGCTACAAAACAGACAAGATGAATAAGCCAATATTATCATCTTTATTAAATGATTATATAGATATTGGCATTTTTACAGAGAAAGAAGTTGATGGTAAAAAAGAAGAAGTAGAATTATATCTTAAAAAACATAAAATTACTTCTATAAATAATTCAATTAAAATTATTGTTGATGAAAAACCAATGGAAGTTGGTGTAGACCCATACAATAAGTTAATAGATACACAGTCTGAAGATAATAGAAGAAAAGTTGATGTCACAAATAAATAGACACAAAATAGCAATTGCTTCTTTTTTATACGTAGCAATTGCTATTTTACATATTTGTGGTTTATTTTTTTTAAATAAAATTGCTGTTATAAGTAAACCTTTTTTGATGACAACTTTAGTCTTGGTTTATTTATTTTCAGTTAAAAAACCTAATTTTTGGTACGTATCTGCATTATTTTTTTCTTTTTGGGGAGATGTTTTACTCCTTTTTAATAATCAGTTTTTTGTTTTTGGATTGAGTTCTTTTTTATTGGCTCATATTTTTTACATAAAAATTACTAGAGATTTAATGCAAAAAATTAATATTAAAAAACTGTTTATAAGTACTTTACCCTTTGCTTTATTTTCTGCTTATTTTTTGACTTTAATTTATGATAAATTAGGAGATATGAAGATTCCAGTTATTTTTTACACTGGTATAATTTCTGTCTTTGGTAGTTTTACTTTATTAAATTACCTTCAAAAGAATACTACTGGAAATTTATGGTTATTGCTAGGATCAAGTTTATTTATTTTATCAGATAGTTTAATTGGTTTAGACAGATTTTACTTAACAAATGATAACTTTCAAATTTATATAATGATTACTTACATTTTAGCTCAATATCTAATTTGTAGATCGTTAATTAAAAATGCTTACCAAGAATAAAAATCTTTTTTCTTTGATTAATTAAAACAACTAAGGCAACAATAAAAATATAAACAGCAGCTCCAAAAAGTAAACCACCATCATTATTATGACTTATTTCTAAAATAGTAATATGGCCTAAAATAGCTCCACTCATTACCCCTAAAGTCATAAATGCACCTAACCAAGAATTTTTTGAGGTAAATAATAAAATAGAAGCAATAAGTTCTATAATTCCAGTGCCAATTCTTAAATAAGCTTCATGCTCACCAGCTATTTTTGTAAAAAGTTCAACACTTTGATTTGCAGCAGAAAATTTAAAAAATAATGTTTGCAACATAATAATAACAGCTATTGCTTTTAAAGCAAACAGTATTTTTTTTCTCATTTTTTTGATTGATTTATTTTTTAGACGATATATTTTAAAATGGCTTTCAAAAAAATAGAGTTTTAGACTATTTTTATATCTAAAAGAAAATAAATATTACTTTTACACAGTTAGTATTCATATCAATCAATTTTAATAAATATTATATTGAAAAAATCTTTTGTAAATAGACGTTTTCAAAAATTACTTTTAGAAAAAGAATCGAATAGAATTGTAGATTCAAGTAAAATTAAAACTATAGGAATTATTTCTTTAGACGAAATTTCTAGATGGATTGATATAAAAAAAGAAGTTGATTCAATTTATAATACAGACGCTAAAATATTCAGTTTTTTATCTTCTACTAAAAACAAACCAGAAAATACACTTCATTTTTCAGAAAAAAGCTTTTGCTGGAAAGGTCAAGTAAAAGAGGCTTCATTACAAACTTTTTTAGAAGAACCATTTGATTTACTTATAGGATATTTTAATAAAAAAAACTTGTATACAGAATTAGCAGTTTTACATTCTAATGCCAAATTTAAAGCAGGTATATCAAAGGTAAATCAACAACTATATGATATTGAGATTAATGAGTATCCAAAAAATACAGTACGTTTTTTAACTGAATTAAAAAGATATTTAGAAATTCTGAATAAAATTTAAACTTCTAATTTAAATTTGTTTATTCTTAATTTACTTCAATAAATATCTTACAATTTTACTTTCAATTGTTGTAATTTTGCAACTTTAAAATAATAGATATGCAAAAATTTGTTGGTATGGGTGTTGCTTTAGTAACACCATTTAAAAAAGATTTAACAGTAGATTTTGAAGCCTTAAGAAAGTTAGTTCAGTTTAATATTGAAAACGGAACTGATTACTTGGTTATTAATGGTACAACAGGCGAAAGTGCTACCATTACAAAAGAAGAAAAACAACAAATTTTAAATACTATAGTAGAGGTAAACAACAAAAGAGTTCCTTTAGTTTTAGGTGTAGGTGGAAATAATACTTTAGAGGTTGTTAAAGAATTACAAACTAGAGATTTATCAGAAATAGATGGAATTTTGTCTGTAGCACCTTACTATAGTAAGCCTACTCAAGAAGGTTTTTATCAGCATTATAAGGCAATAGCAGAAGCTACAGAAAAACCTATTATTTTATATAACGTACCTGGTAGAACTGCTAAAAATATGGAGGCTTCAACAACTTTACGTTTAGCAAGAGATTTTAGTAATATAGTAGCTATTAAAGAAGCAGGTAACAATCAACAACAATATTATAGTTTGCTTAAAGATAAGCCAGAAGATTTTTTAATCATTTCTGGTGATGATGACTTAGCAATTGGAGTAACTTTGGCAGGGGGTTCAGGTGTGATTTCTGTTATAGGTCAGGCTTTTCCAGCAGAATTTTCAAAAATGATAAATTTAGCTTTAGAAGGTAAAAATACAGAAGCTTATAAAATTCATTATAAATTAATGGATATTGTAGATTATATTTTTGAAGAAAATAATCCTGCAGGTATAAAAACAGTTTTAAAAGAGTTAGGTCTTTGTAGCAACTATGTTAGATTGCCATTAGTAAAAGCAACACCCCAACTAACCTCTAAAATCGCTAATTTTGTAAAGCATTTTTAAATCTTAACCTTAACAAACATTTAGTATTTTTTTACAAAAACTTTACTGTTTTTTATAGATTATTGTAAAATGATTTTATAGAAGAAAAAATCGTTTTAATAATCCATAATTAATTAGTAATTTTGCCCGATGCAAAAATTTAGAAATTTAGCGTGTTTAGTAGTGTTCAGCTTTTTCTTGTTCTCTTGTGGAGAGTATCAAAAAGTATTGAATAAAGGTAGTGTTGATGAGCAATATAAAATGGCCGTAAAAATATACGAATCCAAAAAATATGCTAAAGCATTACGTTTATTTGAAAAAATCACACCAGCTTTTAGAGGGAAACCTCAAATGGAACGTATCCAATTTATGGTAGCGCAATCAAAATTTAACGAGAAAAACTATAGTCCTTCTGGTTATTATTTTGATCGCTTCACAAAAAATTACCCGAAAAGCTCTAAAAGAGAGGAAGCTGCGTTTTTATCTGCTTACAGTTTTAAATTAGCCTCACCTGTATTTAGTAAAGATCCTACAGATACCAACAAAGCATTAGAAGCTTATCAAACATTTATAAACGCTTATCCAGATTCAGATAAGATTGAAGAAGCAAATAAGCATTATAAAGAATTAAGATATAAATTACAGAAAAAATATTTCGAAATCGCAAAAGTATATTACACTACAGCAGATTACGATTTAAGAAATTACAAAGCTGCTATACAAGCTTTTGATAATTTATTAGGTGATTATTTAGGATCTGAATTTAAAGAAGAAGCTTTATACTATCGTTTAAAAGCAGCTCATGATTTTGTACTAAAAAGTACTGATAGAAGAAAGCCTGAAAGAATAAAAGATGCTATTGAAGCTTACGAAAAGTTAAAAAGAAACTATCCAGAATCTAAATATATGGAAGATTCTAACGAAATGTTAGCAACCTTACAAAGTGAAAAAGAAAGGATAGATAAAATAATTGATAAATTAAAAGAGTTAGATAAAGAGCCTGACACTAAAGAATAATACATTATGGATTATAAAGATACAAACGCAGCAGTAAGTACTATTACTTACAATAAAAATGAAATAGAAGCTCCAACACAGAACATCTATGAGGCTATTTCAATTATTGCTAAAAGAGCAAATCAAATCAATTCTGATCTTAAAAAAGAGTTAGTAGACAAGCTTGATGAATTTGCTACTTACAATGATAGTTTAGAAGAAGTATTTGAAAATAAAGAACAAATAGAGGTTTCTAAATTTTACGAGCGTTTACCAAAACCAACTGCAATTGCTGTAGAAGAATGGATAAATGGTAAAATCTATCATAGAAATCCAGAAACTGAATAAATGTCAGTTTTAAGCGGAAAAAAAATTCTACTAGGCATTACTTCAGGAATAGCCGCTTACAAAACAGCGAACTTAGTTCGTTTATATATAAAATTAGGCGCAGAAGTCAAAGTTATTATGACTCCTGCGTCTAAAGATTTTATAACACCTCTTACTCTTTCAACACTCTCTAAAAATCCTGTTCATTCTACTTTTTATGATAAAGAAGATGAGAATGAAATTTGGAATAATCATGTAGATTTAGGTTTATGGGCAGATTATTTTATAATTGCTCCTGCAACTGCAAATACACTTTCTAAAATGGCAAATGGTGTTTGTGATAATCTATTATTAGCTACTTATTTATCTGCAAAATGTCCTGTCTATTTTGCTCCAGCAATGGATTTAGATATGTATAAACACCCTTCAACAAAAGCAAGTTTAGATAAATTAATAGCTTTTGGAAATATTATGATACCTGCTACTTCTGGAGAATTAGCAAGTGGATTAGTAGGTGAAGGAAGAATGGCAGAACCTGAAGATATTGTTTCTTTTATGGAAAATGATATTCTAGATAAAATGCCATTAAAAGGAAAAAAAATATTAATTACAGCTGGCCCAACTTATGAAGCTATAGATCCTGTTCGTTTTATAGGAAATCATTCTTCAGGAAAAATGGGATTTTCAATAGCTAAAGCTGCTGCTAATTTAGGAGCAGAGGTTATTTTAATAGCTGGTCCTTCTCATCAAATAATAAATCATTCTTTAATACATAGAATAGATGTTGTTTCTGCAGAACAAATGTATACTGAAGCACATAATTATTTTAAAGAGGTTGATATTGCTATTTTATCTGCTGCTGTTGCAGATTATAAACCAAAAAATGTAGCAAATCAAAAAATAAAAAAGAATGATGATACGTTATCATTAGAATTAACAAAAACAAAAGATATTTTAGCTTCTTTAGGAAAAATTAAAAAACATCAATTTTTAGTTGGTTTTGCATTAGAAACTAATAACGAGATTGAAAATGCAAAGAACAAAATAAAACACAAGAATTTAGATGCTGTTGTATTAAATTCTTTACAAGATAAAGGAGCTGGTTTTGCTACAAACACAAATAAAATTACTATTATTGATAAAGGTTTTAATCAAAAACCTTTTCAGTTAAAATCTAAAGATGATGTTGCAAAAGATATCATGAATGAAATTATTCTAAAAATAAATGCGTAAACTATTTTTTCTTATTGGTTTATTATTTTCCTTATCAGGGATATCTCAAGAACTAAATTGTTTAGTAAATATTAATTATGAGCAAGTTGCTGGTTCTAATAGACAGATTTTTCAGACTCTAGAAACAGCTCTTAAAGAGTTTATAAATCAAACAAAATGGACAAACAGAATTGTTAAACCAGAAGAAAGAGTAGACTGTGCTATGAATATTATTATCACTTCTAGAAATGATAATACTTTTGATGCAACTCTACAAGTTCAGTCTAACAGACCTGTTTACGGTTCTTCTTATACAACCCCTGTCTTAAATTTAAAAGACAATGAGTTTACATTTAGATATAATGAGTTTGAACCTTTAATTTATAATAGAAACTCTTTTGATAGTAATTTGGTTTCTACTATAGTATTTTACGTCTATACAATTTTAGGAGTAGATGCAGATACTTTTTCTGAATTTGGTGGCGAAACTGAATTGAAAGAAGCAGAAAATGTAATGCTACAAGCACAACAAAGTGGTCTAGCAACTTGGCAAAATGTTGTAGGTAAACAAAATCGTTTTCTATTGATAGATAATTTATTATCACCTAAACTTAAAACGTTTAGAAGTGTTATGTATAAATATCATATACAAGGTTTAGATAATTTTGCATCAAATAAAAATTTTGCAAAACAAACTATAGAAGATTCCATTATTTCTATGGAAAGCCTTTTTAATAAAACTGTTGGTAATTATTTAATTAGAGTATTTTTTGATGCAAAAGCAGATGAAATTGTTAATATTTATTCAGAAGGTCCAAAGACTAGAAGAGGTACAAATATTGCAGAAACGCTAAAAAGGATTTCTTCAACTAATAATTCTAAATGGAGGAATATTGAATAATTAATTCTTTTAGTTTTCTAAAATTATTTCACTAATTTTATACTACAAAAATTAGTCGTTTGCTAACTCAACTTTCCATAAAAAATTATGCTTTAATCAATGAATTAAAAATTGATTTTTCATCAGGTTTATCTATAATTACTGGTGAAACAGGAGCAGGTAAATCTATTTTATTAGGTGCACTAGGATTAGTATTAGGAAATAGAGCAGATTCTTCTACCTTAAAAGATAACTCAAAAAAATGTTTAGTTGAAGCAAAAGTTTCTATTGCTAATTATAATCTAAGAGAATTTTTTGAAGAAGTCGATTTAGATTATGAAGACCATACAATTATTAGAAGAGAAATCTTACCTTCAGGTAAATCTAGAGCTTTTGTTAATGATACTCCTGTAAATTTATCTATTTTAAATGATCTAAGATCAAATTTAATAGATGTACATTCTCAACATCAAACATTATCATTATCAGATACAAATTTTCAATTTTCTGTAATTGATGCTTTAGCAAAAAATGCAAGTAAAATAGAAAGTTATAAAAAAGGCTTAATTAAACTTAAAAACCTTAAAAAACAATTAGAAGATTTAAAAACTTCTCAAAGAGAAGCCAATCAACAACATGATTATAACTTGCATTTATTTAATGAATTAAATGATGCTAACTTAGAAATTGATGAACAAGAAATTCTAGAAGAGAAACTTGAGAAATTAAATAATATTGAGGATATAAAAATTAATTTATCTGAAGCATTAGAAATTTCTATAAATGAAGAAATTGGCTTACAAACTCTTTTAAATACCTTAGAAAATAGACTTTCTAAAATATCATCTTTTTCTAAAGAATATAAAGATTTATCTGATAGAATTACAAGCGTAAAAATAGAGTTAGATGATATAGTTTCTGAATTAGAAGATGAAAATGAAAATGTTGAATTTAATCCTAATGAAGCAGAAGAGCTTAATTATAGATTACAGTTAATTTATAATTTACAAAAGAAGCATTATGTAAATTCAAACAAAGAGTTGCTGGAAATTTTAGAAGAATTATCAAATAAAATTATAGCAGTAGAAAGTTCTGAAGAAGTAATTAATCAAAAAGAATCAGAAATAAAAGAAGTTGAGCAAAAATTAAATGACTTAGCAGAAAAAATAAGTAAAGCTAGACAAAAAGTAATTCCTAGTTTGCAATCTGCTTTACAATCTTTATTATCAGATTTAGGCATGCAAAATGCTCGTTTTTCAATAAAAGTAAATCTTAAAGATTCTTATTTTTCAAATGGAAAAGACGAATTACAGTTTTTATTTTCAGCAAATAAAGGAGGTAGTTTTGGAGAATTAAAAAAAGTTGCTTCTGGGGGTGAATTATCTAGAATTATGCTGGTTATCAAAAAAATATTATCAGAAAACATAAGCTTACCAACAATAATTTTTGATGAAATAGATACAGGTGTGTCTGGAGAAATTTCTAATAAAATTGCAACAATAATGCAACAAATGAGTAAGCAAATGCAAGTAATAACTATTACACATTTACCTCAAATTGCAGCAAAAGGGAACAATCATTACAAAGTATATAAAGAAGATATAAATAATACAACTACTACAAACTTAAGGTTATTAAGCCCAGATGAAAGAATTGTAGAAATTGCAGAAATGTTAAGTGGTAAAGAGTTTTCAGAAACAGCCATTACTCATGCAAAAGAGTTATTAAATTAATTTATCTTTGGCACATCAACATAAAACAAACGACTAAAACTAATATCTAAATAGTATGTATAATTTATTAAAAGGAAAAAGAGGAATCATTTTTGGAGCTTTAAACGAGCAATCTATAGCATGGAAAGTTGCAGAAAGAGCACATGAAGAAGGAGCTCAGTTTGTATTAACAAATGCACCAATTGCTTTAAGAATGGGTGAGTTAAATGCATTAGCAGAAAAAACAGGTTCTCAAGTAATAGGAGCAGATGCAACTTCTATGGACGATTTAACTAATCTTGTTGAAAAATCTATGGAAATATTAGGAGGCAAAATTGATTTCGTTTTACATTCAATAGGGATGTCTGTAAATGTTAGAAAAGGAAAGCATTATACAGATCCTAAATACGATTTTACTACAAAAGGTTGGGATATTTCAGCTGTTTCTTTTCATAAAGTAATGAATGTTTTATACAACAAAAATGCCATGAGTGAGTGGGGTTCTATTGTTGCTTTAACATATATGGCAGCACAAAGAGTTTTTCCTGACTACAATGATATGGCTGATAACAAAGCATATTTAGAATCAATAGCACGTAGTTTTGGATACTTCTTTGGTAGAGATCATAAAGTTCGTGTAAATACTATTTCTCAATCACCAACACCAACTACAGCTGGTAGTGGAGTTAAAGGTTTTGATGGTTTTATAGAGTATGCAGAAAAAATGAGTCCTTTAGGTAATGCAACAGCTTTAGAATGTGCAGACTATACAATTTCTTTGTTCTCTGATTTAACTAAAAAAGTAACTTTACAAAACTTATTTCATGATGGAGGATTCTCTAATATGGGGGTAAGTGATCCTGTAATGGATAAATTTGTAGATGAAGAATAGAAAATAAAATTCAATATTAAAATGCAAACCTTTTGGTTTGCATTTTTTGTTTAGATAGCTTTTTGTAGATTCGTTAAAAATATTTTTTTGAAATTACATTTTTCCATAATCATTCCTGTTTATAATCGTCCACAAGAAATTGATGAGCTGTTAGAAAGCTTAGTAAAACAAACTTTTACTCAAGATTTTGAAGTATTAATAATAGAAGATGGCTCAACAAATAAGAGTGAAAATGTAGTCGAAAAATATCAAGAACAACTTAATGTAAAATATTTTTTTAAAGAAAATAGTGGAGCAGGAGCAAGTAGAAATTTTGGGATGCAAAAAGCCACTGGAAACTATTTTATCATTTTAGATTCAGATGTAATTGTACCTAAATATTATTTAGAAATTGTTTATCATCAACTTACAAAAAATTTTACAGATGCTTTTGGTGGCCCAGATACTGCACATCATAGCTTTACAGCTTTACAAAAGGCTATTAATTATTCTATGACTTCTTTTTTAACTACAGGTGGAATTCGTGGTAAGAAAAAAGGTGTAGGTAAGTTTCAGTTACGAAGTTTTAATCTAGGAGTGTCTAAAAAGGCATTTGAAGCAACTCAAGGCTTTTCAGCAATGAAAACAGGAGAAGATATTGATTTGACTTTTAGGTTATGGAAAAAAGGATTTCAAACTCAATTAATTTCTGAAGCTTTTGTATATCATAAAAGAAGAAGTACAATAAAACAGTTTTTTAAACAAACCTATTCTTTTGGCACTGCAAGACCTATTTTAAATAAAAAATATCCAGAAAGTAGAAAAATCACTTTTTGGTTTCCAAGCTTATTTATTTTAGGGTTTGATTTTAGTATTTTATTATTATTTTTTAAAGTAACAGAGTTGATTCAACTCTATCTTTTTTATTTTATCATTCTTTTTCTAGATTCCTTATTTAGAACACAAAAAATAAAAGTAGCTTTTTTAAGTATTATTACTTCATTTACTCAGTTTTTAGGATATGGTTTGGGGTTTTTAGAAAGTCTAATTTTTAAAAAAAAGTAAAAAGATTTCTATCTTTACTTTTTGTAAAATCATTAAGAAACAATAGATTAAAATATTTACGAGTAGAGTTTATGAAGTTATTTTTTTCTAAAATATTATTTTTCTCAATAGCTATTTCTTTTTGGCACGCTCAATTGAATTCTCAAGTAATTTTTAAACACAATGAAACATTATCAGGATTAATTGCACTAGCTGAAAATAATGGCGTTTCTGTTGCAGATTATGATGGAGATTTAGATTTAGATTTATTTGTAGTTTCTGTTTGGAAAGATGAAGAAGGTAAAGAAAGTACGCATAGTAAACTTTATAGAAATAATGGAAATGGCACCTTTACAGATGTCACTAAAGGTTCTGGTTTAGAAAATTTACTTCCTTTTGATGAAGTAAGTGCCTCTTATGAAAATTTTTTAGGTTTAGAAGGATTTAAAAATGGTGCTTTTTGGGGAGATTTTGATAATGATGGGTATCCAGATATATTTTTCACACATTTATCAAGAGTGCAATTATTTAGAAATCAAGGAGATGGAACGTTTGTTGATATTACTGATGCATCAGGGATTATTGGTCAAAACGAATGCCAAAATATGGGTGCAGTTTGGTTTGATTTTAATAATGATAGTTATTTAGATATATATATTGCAGATTGGAAAGGTTGTAAATCGAACACATTATATAAAAATAATGGAGATGGTACTTTTGAAGATGTAACCATTCAAATGAATTTAGAAACACCTGAGGGTACTACTAGTTATAACCCTTTTCCTTTTGATTTTAATAATGATGGTTGGATAGATCTCTATGTAACAAATGACTTTAGAGAGCCTAATCAATTATATATAAATAATGCTGGTCAATCCTTTACAGAAAAAGCTTCAGAATACAATTTAAATTCTGAATTTAATGATATGGGAATTACTGTTGGAGATTTTAATAAAGATCAACAATTTGATTTTTATATTACAACAATAGCAAATAACGTACTTTATGAAGGTAAGTCTGATAATACTTTTCAGAATAAAGCAGTTGAATTTAGTTTAAAAGAAACTGGTTGGTCTTGGGGAACTAGATTTGCAGATTTTGATTTAGATGGTGATGAGGATTTAATTGTGGTTAATGGCTTTAAAAACTCGTCACAAAAACAATATATTAATTATTATTTTGAAAATAAATTTGCCAATAATTCTTCATCATTTTCTATTACAAACCAAAAAGGAATTGAAGAATCTACAATAAGTGTTGAAGTTATAGATTTTGATTATGATTCAGATGGAGATTTGGATTTGATTATTACAAACTCAGACCGTAATTCTTTTTTTTACGAAAATACAACCATAGATGTATCAGATATAAATATTCTTAAATGGTATCAGCTTTCATTACAAGGCACCATATCTAACAGAGATGCAATTGGTACAAAAATAACATTAACCACAGATAAAGATACTTTTATAAGATATTATAATGGTGTTGGTTTTTTAGGACAAAGTTTAAAGCCTGTTCATTTTGGCCTTGAATATGCTAATAAAATAGAAGAATTAAAAATTGAATGGCCTTCTGGTCATATAGATGTTTACAATAATATAGAGCTTAATTCTTTTGGTAAAGCCATAGAAAACACTTCTTATCAAAATTTAAATATTTCTCCAGTAGTAAAAGTATATGGCTGTACAGATCCTAATTCTTGCAATTACAATCCAAATGCAACTATTAATGATGGGTCTTGTGCATATGCAGAGGTAAGTTCATCAATTTCTGGTCCTGAAGAAGTTGGTTTTTTTTCTACAACAAATTATTCTTATAACTTAAATCAAGGTGATAGTATTAATTGGTCTGTAGAAGGAGGTGAGATAACATCAGGTCAAGGCAGTTCTTCAATATCTGTAAAATGGCATTTTGAAACTAAAGGAAAAGTAAGTGTTGTTGTTACTACCTCTCAATGTAAAAGCGAAGAAATATCACAAGATATAAATATTAATTTGGCAAATACAGCTTCAGATAAATCAATTGCAAGAATTTGGAATGAGGCATTATTAGAGGCAATTAGAGGCGATTTTGCGAGGCCAACTATACATGCTCGTAATTTGTTTCATACAAGTATAGCTATGTATGATGCATGGGCTATTTATAGTGATGAAGCATTACCATATTTAATTGGTAATACAGTAAAAGGTTTTTCAAGTCAACTAAACCAATTTCAACCAGAAGAAGACATAGAAACATCTAGAAAAAAAGCAATTAGTTATGCTTGTTATAGATTATTATCACATAGGTTCAAAAATTCACCAAGTGCAACAGCTATTCAAGAAAAACTTGTTTTTTTAATGAATGAATTGAATTATGATATTAATTTTACAGATGTTAATTATCAAAATGGAAATGCAGCAGCATTAGGTAACTTTATTGCAGAAACTATCATTAATTATGGCTTGCAAGATGGTTCTAGAGAATTACAAGATTATAATAATGAATATTATACTCCAATAAACAGTCCATTATCTCCAATAGTTTCAGGAAATCCTAGTATAACTGATCCTAACAGATGGCAATCTTTAAGTTTAAATACTTTTATAGATCAAAGTGGTAATTTAATTACAGGGGCTACAATAGACTTTTTAAGTCCAGAATGGGGTAATGTACTCACATTTGCAATGACAGATAATGATAAAAGTACCTATACTAGAGATGGTCATAATTACCAGGTTTATCATGATCCACTTTCTCCACCATTTATAAATGCTTCAGAACAATCATTAAAAGATGCTTACAAAAAAGGGTTTGCACAAGTTTCTATATGGAGTAGTCATTTAGATGCTTCAGATGGTGTGATTTGGGATATTTCACCAAAATCAATGGGTAATATTTCTATAAATGATATGCCAACTAATTTTTCAGATTATGATAACTTTTACAATTTAAAAGATGGTGGAGATATTGGCAAAGGATACTCATTAAATCCTAAAACGAATACTCCATATGAATCTCAAATGGTAAAAAGAGGAGATTATACAAGAGTATTAGCAGAGTTTTGGGCAGATGGCCCAGATTCAGAAACACCCCCAGGTCATTGGTTTACAATTTTAAATTATGTAAATGATCATGATTTATTAGTTAAAAAGCTAGAGGGAAAAAACAAAGTATTAGGTCATTTAGAATGGGATGTAAAATCATATTTTCTTTTAGGTGGTGCTATGCATGATGCAGCTATTTCTGCTTGGAGTATAAAAGGTTGGTATGATTACATAAGACCTATTTCAGCAATTCGTTATATGGCAGATTTGGGGCAAAGCTCAGACAGTTCATTGCCTAATTATCATCCAGATGGAATTCTTTTAGAACCAGGATTTATTGAATTAGTAACTGCAGAAGATCCTTTAGCTTTTAGAAAACCTGAAAATATTGGAAAAATTAAATTATATACATGGCAAGGTCATGATTTTATTAATAATACAGAAACTGATGAAGCTGGAGTAGATTGGATTCTTGCAGAAAATTGGTGGCCATACCAAAGGCCCAGTTTTGTAACACCTCCTTTTGCTGGTTATGTTTCTGGTCATTCAACTTTTTCTAGTGCAGCAGCAGAAGTTTTAACGCTCTTAACAGGAGACGCTTTTTTTCCTGGAGGATTAGGTGAATTCGTTGCTAAAAAGAATGAATTTTTAGTTTTTGAGGAAGGTCCTTCAGAAGACATAATTTTACAATGGGCAACCTATAGAGATGCCTCAGATCAATGCAGTTTGTCTAGAATTTGGGGTGGTATTCATCCTCCTGCAGATGATATTCCAGGACGATTAATAGGAGAAAAGGTTGGTAAAAATACTTTTAGTTTTGGTGTGCCTTATTTTAGTAAAAAAACACTTTCTACAAATGATTACTTCAATCAAAGTAGTAGTATTTTGTATCCTAACCCAGTTTCAAATTCTAAAGAGGTTAAAGTTTTAAATACTAATGCTGATGATTTTTTCTATTTAACAGATATTAATGGAAGAAAATTTTCTATTCATTATCAAACTGAAGCAAATACTACTAAAATTAATTTGGATGATATAGCAGTAGGTGTTTATATTTTAGTAAAAAACAATAAAGAAAGATTTAAGTTAATTGTAAATTAAATCTAGTAATTTAATTGGTTTAAAGATTTAATTTTAAAATCTACTTCTTCATTTTTATTTGAATTAAAGAAGATTATTTTTTCTTGATTAGGAATTAAGTCAAAATAATTGTCTGAAAAATATCCTTCTTGTTTTGAATAAAGAAATACATCTTTTTGCAAAACATCACTTTTTAAAATAATTTGAATTCCCTTTTTAGTTTTCTTAATTTTTTGTTGAATTTCTCCTTTTAAAAGTGCTAAGTTTTTTGGTTTGTCAAAAAAGTAAGTTGATTTTGATTTGCCAAATTCAATTAAATATACATAATCCGCTTTATAAATATCTACTTGAGGTATTTGATATACTTTCTCACTTGAATTTGGTTGTATTGTAATAACTTTACAATTAGACCAAATTTCTTTCCCATAAAAATCTATAACTTTTAATTGTAAAGTATCATTAAGCTCTTTAAATGAATCATTTATAATATACGTGTCATAATCATATTTAGAAGCAACAGTAGAAATTAATACATTTTCATAAGCTTTTTTTGCTTTGAAGTGTAGTGCTTTCCAGTTACCAAAATAATCTATAGAAGACCAAGAAATTGCTGGCCAACAATCATTGAGCTGCCAGAATAAAGTACCCATGTTATATGGTTTCGTTCTTCTTTGAGCTTCTATACCCATTACAATTCCTTTAGCTTGTAATAACTGACTTACATAAACATAATCTTCATCATTAGCAGGGATTTTATAATTACGAGCCATATATTCCTCAATTAGCTGAAAACCTCTACCATGTTTTTGATGCGATTTTATAGCAACAGTTTTTAGATCAATACTATCTTTTTGATTGATGTAGTTAATAACCTCATAACTTGGAAAAGATTGAAAACCAAATTCACTCATAAATCTTGGAACATTATTTTGCAAATGTTCAAAAGGATAGGCATCATGCCAAATCCACCAATCATGTGCATCTCCTTCTGTTTTATATTTTGGATTTCCACGTCCGTATTTAGGAGAAGTTTCCCAATAATCTGTTATTGAATTTTGGTGAACAATATTGGGTAGAATTGAATCAAAAACAACTAAATAATCGTTCCATATTTCTTCTTTCTCTGTTGATGTTCTATTGGCTTGCCAACCCCAACGTTTCCAACCTTCTGAATTTTCATTATTTCCACACCATAAAGCTATTGAAGCATGATTTCGTAAACGTTTTACTTGCTGTTCTGCCTCTTCTTTTACGTTTGCTAAAAATTCGCTATCTCCAGGATACATGGCACAAGCAAACATAAAATCTTGCCAAACTAAAATCCCTTTTTCATCACATAAATCATAAAAAATATCATTTTCATAAATACCTCCTCCCCAAACTCGTAACATGTTCATATTTGCATCAACAGTATCAGATATTAATTTTATATAATGTTGATTTGTGACGTTGTTTTGAAAACTATTTTGAGGAATGTAATTGGCACCTTTCATATAAACAGGATTTCCATTTAATTTAAAATAAAATGATTCTCCAATACTATCTTTTTCGTTAATGAGTTTTATATCTCGAATTCCATATTTAGAAGAAATGCTATCCAAAATGACATCATTTTTTTTAACAACTACTTTAATGTCATATAAATAGGATTCTCCTAAATTATGTGTCCACCACAATTTTGGGTTTTTGATAGTAATAGGGATTTCTGGTTTTTCAGGATGCACTGGTTGTAATACATCATTTACATAAACATAGTATTTTACAAAATCAATATTAGATGCTTTATCTTCTATGTAAACAGATATGTTGGCTAATGAATCTGTTATAGAATTATTTTTAATATAGATATTTTCAATTTTATAATTATCCCAAGCATTAATAGAAACATCTTTCCAAATTCCAGAAGTATTTATTTTGGGTCCCCAATCCCAACCATATTGAAATTGTGCTTTTCTTGTATAAACTCTTTTCCCTTCAGGTAGTTTGTAAGGGTTTTTTTGCTCTTTTTTTGTTTCTATTTCATCAAAATTTTTGAAAATTACTTTGAGTTCATTTTTAGGTTTTACATTTTTTTTAATGTTAATAGACCATGTTCTAAAAGCATTATTAGTAGTGCCTATTAGTGAATCATTTATGTAAATTGAAGCATAAGAATCTAATCCATCAAATTTGAGTTCAATATTTTCTTTGTTTAATATTTCTTCTGTGAGGGTAAAAGATGTTTTGTATTCCCAGTCTTTTTTAGAGACCCATTGCACACTATCTTCATTTGTTTTTATAAATGGATTTTTAATTATTTTATGAGACAATAAATCAGTAAAAACATTTCCAGGAACAGAAGCTTTTTGCCATTTTAAGGTGTCTACTCCTTTAAAATACCAGTTTTCATTTAAAGAAAATTTTATAGGTAGATCAGTTTTAGGTTGACAATTAAAAAAAATAAGAGCTAATAAAATGAATAATAAATTACGCATTTTTAATTTGATTTAAGATTTCTTTTATTGTACTAACATCTGATATTGTTTGATTTGTATCATCAAAAAAGACAGCATTCTTTTTTAAATTTTTTGATGCAGATGTATGAATTTCGGTAAAACCAGTTTGTTTAAATAAGCAAATATTTTCGGAGTTGATTCCACTTCCAGGAAGAATTATTAATTTGTCTTTAGCTATGTCTTTGAGTTGTTTTAGTAAACCTAATCCATCTAAAGCTTTATTTTTTTGACCAGAAGTCAAAATTCTGTCAACACCTAAATTCATTAAAGTTTCTAAAGATTTTAAAGGATCTATAACACAATCAAAAGCTCTATGAAATGTAAATGATAATGGTTTAGAAAGTGCTATTAACTCTTGTATTTTTTTTTCATCAATAGAATTATCTGCATTTAAAACTCCTGAAACGATACCTTGAAAACCGAGTTTTTTGCAAAGTTCAATGTTAGCTTTCATTTGTAGAAACTCTTCATCTGTATAATAAAAATTACCACTTCTAGGTCTTATTAAGACATGAACAGGAATTGTTACTTGTTCAGCAACTTTTATTAATAAACCATAAGAAGGCGTAATTCCACCAACAGATAATTCCGAACACAATTCAATTCTGTCAGCACCAGCATTTTGAGCATTTATTGCAGATTGATATGAATTTGCACAGATTTCTAAAAGCATATTATTCCACAATTATTTCATCAATAAATGTCCAAGCTTTAAAACCAGCACCTTGTCTACCTTCTGGAATTATCCCATAATTAGGAATTCTTATTGATAAATTTTTTATATTTTTTTCATCAAAAGATTCTTTAAAATTCACTAATAATTCGCCATAGTTTTCAACAGGAAATTTTATTTCTTCTTTATTATTAAAACTAATGTATAAAGATTCTGGTGCGTAAATCCATTGACCATTTCCATTATGGAATCTTGTAGTTATAGTTTTAATATTTTCTGGTTTGTTAAAATCTATTCTAATTAAAATATCTTCACCAGAAAAACCAAGCCATTCTTTATCTCCAAATCTTTTGTTATTTCCAGATATACCATTAATTAATGCTTTTTTGCCACCTGAATTATAACTTTTGTGTGGAGCAATATTTATTGTAATTTTTGAACCAACAGCTTTATGTAAGTTGATGTTCTGTGTAAAGGTTTGCCCTAATTTTTGTTTATTTTTATCAAATACACCTGCTTTTATGGTTGTTGTATTTGTTATTAGTATTGGCTCTTTATACTCAATGTTCATATTTTCATCAGATAAAGAATAGTAAATTTTTTGATCAGTAATGTTAGATAATTCGTAATGAATTTTATTATTCTTATTTATTAGATTACCTTTTAAATCATAAATATGATTAGCGTATTTTACATCTTTTGCATCTAAATATTTGAAGAAATATGTAAGTCTGTCTATAAAATCTTTATAATTTTTGTTTTCTTTTTTTGACCAAACTACCTCACTTAAAGCTACAACTCTAGGAAAAGCCATGTATTCTACTTTTTCTGGTGTTGTTATATACTCTGTCCAAACATTTCCTTGAGCTCCTAAAACATATTTTGCTTCTTTTTTACTTAATTCTTTTGGTATTGGTTCAAAACTATACACTTTTTCAAGAGGAAGAAAACCTCCAATAGCTAAAGGTTCGTTTTCGTTATCAGACTGATAATGATCAAAATAGCAATGAGAACCTGGAGTTAAAATGACATCATGTTTTTGTTTGGCAGCCTCTACAGCACCATTAGTACCTCTCCAAGACATTACAGTAGCATTAGGTGCTAAACCACCTTCTAGAATTTCATCCCAACCTATAATTTTTTTTCCTTTAGAGTTAATATATTTTTCCATTCGAGTAATAAAATAACTCTGTAATTCGTGTTCGTCTTTTAACCCCTCTTTTTTGATTAAGTTTTGACAATGACCACAGTTTTTCCATCTTGTTTTTGGAGCTTCATCTCCTCCAATATGAATGTATTTACCTGGAAATAATTCAACAACTTCATCGATTACATTTTCTAAAAATTGAAATGTGGTTTCTTTTGGGCAATATACTTCATCAAAAACTCCCCATTTTGTAGCTACTTTTACTTGTTTTCCTGTACAACCCAATTCTGGATAAGCAGCAATTGCTGCTTGCGAATGACCAGGCATTTCAATTTCTGGAATAACTGAAATTTGTCTATCGCTCGCATATTTTACAATGTCTTTTATTTCTTCTTGAGTGTAGTATCCGCCATATTTTTTTCCATCAAATTGATGTGGTTGATCTAAATAATGTCCGATTAAAGTTTCATCTCTAAAAGCTGCTATTTCTTGTAATTTTGGATATTTTTTAATTTCTATTCTCCAACCTTGATCTTCTGTTAAATGCCAATGAAAGGTATTCATTTTTAACATGGCCATTAAGTCAAGATATTTTTTAATAAAATTAACAGAGAAAAAATGACGAGCTACATCTAAATGCATACCTCTGTATGAAAACCTTGGATCATCTTTAATAGCAACACAGGGTATAGCAATAGAGGTTTTATTTGTCTCAAAAGGCATTAATTGTAAAAGACTTTGTACACCATAAAATGCGCCTTTTTTTGTTTTAGCACTTATGATAATAAAATTTTCAGTAATATCTAATTCGTAAGATTCTTCATTAAGTAATTCTTCATCTTTCTCAAATATGATATGTCCTCCATTGTCTTTTGGCAGATTAATTTCAAATTTCTCTAATACATAATTTTTAAAATATTCAGAAACTTCTTTGAATTCTTCATCTACTGATATAATAGAATTTTCATTTAAAATAAAAGTTCCTTCATTAATTTTTAAATGATTAGGCTTAGGAATTATTTTAACTACAACTGGTTTACTAGTGTTTGAAGTACACCCTAAAAAAAATGTAATTAATAGTAATTTAAAATAAAGTTGAATTTTCATTTTAGTATATTGTGAGCATAAATGTAACATCTATTTTAATGAAATTTAAATTTATCCTTTATTTTATTATAATATCTTTAATTATTTCCTGCAATTCACGTTCTAAAATTTTACCAGCTCAAAAAGATCTAGCATTAATTTCTTACGTAAATCCATTTATAGGTACAGGTGGTCATGGACATACGTATCCAGGAGCAACAATGCCTTTTGGTATGATGCAATTAAGTCCAGATACACGTTTAGATGGTTGGGATGGATGTTCTGGATATCATTATTCAGATGATGAAATTTATGGATTTTCTCACACACATTTAAGTGGAACAGGAGTATCTGATTATGGAGATATTTTATTAATGCCAACAACTAAAGCCATTTTTAATAATGGTGCTGATGGAAAAGAAGGCTATAAATCTAAATTTTCTCACGATAAAGAAATAGCTGAACCTGGTTATTATAAAGTTCATTTAGACGAAACTAATATTGATGTAGAGTTAACAGTTTCTAAACGAAGTGGTATTCATAAATATTCTTTTAATGAAACACAACAAGATTACATTATTTTAGATTTAGAACATAGAGATCAATTATTAGCTCATCAAATAGAACAAATTTCACCAACTGTTATTCAAGGTTTCAGACATTCTAAAGCTTGGGCAACTAACCAAAAGCTGTTTTTTTATATAGAACTTTCTCATGAAGTATTGTTACAATATCCAGCCTCAAAAAATCCTACAAAAACAGCTATGTCTATCCATAATCCTAAGAATGAGCATGTTTATGTAAAAATAGGAATTTCTGCTGTTGATATTGAAGGAGCAAAGAAAAACTTATATAAAGAAATTGGAGATAAAACTTTTAATGAAGTAAAAAAAGCAGCACAAGAAACTTGGGAAAATCAATTAGAGAAAATTGTAATAGAAGATAAAAATAAAGATAATAAAGTCAATTTTTATACTGCAATGTATCATGCTATGATTGCTCCAAATCTATATCAAGATGTAGATAGTAGATATAGAGGAATGGATTTAGAAATTCATAAAACGAATGATTTTGACTATTATACTGTATTTTCACTTTGGGATACCTATAGAGCAGCACATCCTTTGTATACAATTATAGAACAAGATAGAACCAATGATTTTATCAATACTTTTTTAGCCAAATATGATGAAGGTGGTATCATGCCCATTTGGGATTTATCTGCTTGTTATACAGGTTGTATGATTGGATATCATGCAGTACCAGTAATTGCTGATGCCTATTTAAAAGGTATTAAAAATTACGATACAGAAAAAGCTTTGCAAGCGATGATATATTCTGCAACAAGAGATAAACTAGGTTTAGAAAGTTATAAAAATTATGGATTTATTCCTGTTGAAAAAGAATCTGAATCTGTTTCTAAAACTTTAGAATATGCATATGATGATTGGACTATTGCACAAATGGCAAAAGCCATGAATAAGGAAAAAGTTTACAAAACCTATTCAGAAAGAGCCCAATATTACAAGAATATATTTGACCCATCATCACAATTTATGAGAGGTCGTTTTAGAAATACTTGGTTTGCACCTTTTGATCCTTATGAAGTGAATTTTAATTATACTGAAGCCAATTCTTGGCAATACAGTTTTTATGTACCACAAGATATTTCTGGTTTTATGGATTTATTAGGAGGTAAAAAAGCGTTGGAAAATCAATTAGATAAACTATTTACTGCAAAAAATGAAACTTCAGGAAGAAATCAAGCAGATATTACAGGTTTAATTGGGCAATATGCACATGGAAACGAACCCAGTCATCATATGGCTTATTTATATAATTTTGTGAATAAACCTTACAAAACTCAAGAAAAAGTTCATCAAATACTAACTGAATTGTATACAAACACTCCAGATGGAATTTCTGGAAATGAAGACTGTGGACAAATGAGTGCTTGGTATATTTTCTCTTCATTAGGGTTTTATCCTGTAACTCCTGCTAGTAATCAATATATTATTGGTAGTCCATTATTTAATAAAGCAACTATTAATTTAGAAAACGGAAAAACGTTTACTGTTGAAATGGTTTACAAATCAGAAGAAAATATTTATATAAAATCAGCTAAATTAAATGGTAAAAATTATGAGTATTCTTACATCAATCATAATGATATTGTAAATGGAGGAACACTTGTTTTTGAGATGACTAATACCCCTTCAAATTGGGGTGCTAAAGATGAGTTTATTCCATCAACTTCCATAAAAGAACACAAAATAGTTCCTGCACCTTTTATTGCGAAAGGAGACATTGCTTTTAAAGAAAGTACAGAAGTTGAACTGAAATCTGTAGATGCAGCAGCTAACATTTATTTTTCTTTGGGTGATAATTACAAGAAATATAGCAATCCTATTACAATTTCAGAAAAAGCTACTTTACAAGTTTATGCTGAAAAAAATGGGGTGAAAAGTGCTGTAATTACTACAGATTTTTATAAGATAGATCCTAATATCAAAATTAAATTAGAGGCCAAATATGCCAATCAATACAATGCAGGTGGAGATAATGCCTTAATTGATGGTATAAAGGGTACAGAAGATTTTAGAACTGGAACTTGGCAAGGTTACTGGAATGAAGATGTAATAGCAACTGTAGATTTAGAAAGTATAAAGGAAGTTAAAGAAGTCTCAATTAATTTTTTAAGAGACCAACGTAGTTGGATATTTTTACCTACTCAAGTAGAAATCTTTCAATCAAAAGATGGTAAGTCATTTACAAAAATTAAAACTTGGGAAGCTCCAAAACCATACAATACAGATGAGGTTGAGTTGACAACAGTTTCCATAAATAAAAATATAAAAACAAGATATATAAAAGTAGTTGCTAAAAAATTAGGCGAACTTCCTAAATGGCATTTAGGATATCCACATGATGGAAGAAGCTGGATTTTTATAGACGAGATAGAAATTAAATAGGTTATGAAAAGAAGAAATTTTATAAAAAAAGCATCAGCAAGTGGTTTAGGATTGGTTGCAGCTTCAACAATACTAAGTTGTAAAGAAGACAAAGAAAAAACTGTGCCAGCCTCAACTAAATTAGCTATAAAACCTTTAGTGATTGCAACTTGGAAAACAGACTTAGCAGTTGAAACTGCAGCAGATGTCTTAGAAAATGGAGGTTCTGCCTTAGATGCTGTAGAACAAGGTTGTAGAATAGAAGAAGCTAATGAAAAAGGACAATCTGTAGGAAAAGGAGGATTACCTGATAGAGATGGAGATGTTACTTTAGATGCCTGTATTATGGACTCAAAAGGAAATTATGGAGCTGTTTTAGGTGTAAAAGAAATTAAACATGTAATTTCTGTAGCAAGAAAAGTAATGGAAGATACACCTCATGTAATGTTAGTAGGAGAAGGAGTTAAGAAATTTGCCATTTCAAAAGGATTTGAACCTGAGAATTTATTAACAGAAGCTTCTAAAAAAGCATGGGAAAAATGGAAAGAAAAATCAGAATACAAACCGATTATTAATATAGAAAACCATGATACTATAGGTATGTTAGCGATTGACAAAAATGGAGATATTTCTGGAGCTTGTACCACAAGTGGATTGGCATATAAAATGGCTGGTAGAGTAGGAGACTCACCTATAATTGGAGGTGGTTTGTTTGTAGATAATGAAGTTGGTGGTGCCTCTGCAACAGGTTTAGGTGAAGAAGTTTTAAAAACAGTTGGTAGTTTTTTAATTGTAGAATTAATGCGTCAAGGTAAATCACCTCAAGAAGCTTGTGAAGAAGCTATTGGAAGAATTGTAAATAAGCCAGGTAAAAATTTTAAAGATTTTCAAGTAGGATATATTGCAGTAAATAAACAAGGAGAAACAGGTGCTTATTCTATTCATGAATGGTTTAGTTATAATATTTATAAAAACAAAGAAAACAAAAACATAAAATCAGATTTTTATAATAAAGCTTAAAAATGACAACATCAACAACCAATAATTCTTTTAAAAGTGCTTTCATCTTTCTAACAACCCTATTTTTCCTTTGGGGATTTATCACAGTATTAGTTGATAGTTTAGTGCCAAGATTAAAAGATGTTTTTGAAATGTCTTATGCAAAAACAGTATTGGTACAGTTTGCATTTTTCACAGCATTTTTTGTTTTTTCTTTACCTGCAGGATTTATATTATCTAAAATAGGTTATAAAAAAGGGATAGTATTTGGATTACTAACGATGGCTTTAGGTTGTATTTTATTTTATCCTGCTGCAGAATACAGAAATTTTTCTATTTTTTTAGTGGGTTATTTTACTTTAGCTGGAGGTATTACTGTTTTACAGGTTGCAGCTAATCCTTATGTGGCATTACTTGGTTCAGAAGAAGGAGCAAGTAGTCGTTTAAATTTATCACAAGCATTTAATTCGTTAGGAACAACAATTGCACCAGTAGTGGGTGCGTTATTTTTATTGAGTGATACTGTAAAATCATCAACAGAAATAGAATTACTAACAGAAACTGAAAAAAACAATTATTATATAGCTGAAGCTGCTACAGTTCAAACTCCTTTTTTATTTATTTCAATTTTTATTGTAATTCTTGCGTTGGTATTTTTATTTATTCAACTTCCTAAAGTGATGCAAGAATCTCCTAAAGGTGGTTATTTATCTTTATTGAAAAACAAATTAATGCTTTTAGGTGCTTTAGGTATTTTTGTTTATGTAGGAGCAGAAGTAGCTATAGGAAGTTTTTTAGTTAACTATTTTGTAGATGCTAACTTAGCTGGCATAGTTGCAGATAATGAAGTTATGATGAAAATTGCCAATACTATAGCAAGTACATTTAATAAAACCTTTTCAGATGCAGATTCAAAATCTTTACTAGGAATTTTTGTAATATTTTATTGGGGAGGAGCAATGATAGGTCGTTTTATTGGATCCTATTTAACTAAGATAATAGCTCCAGGTAAAGTGCTAAGTATCTTTGCTTTTTTAGCTATTACAATGATTTTTATATCTATAAATACTTCTGGATTATTGTCTATGTGGACAATTTTAGCAGTTGGTTTATTTAACTCTATTATGTTTCCAACAATATTTACATTAAGTTTAGAAGGATTAGGAGATTTAAAAGCTCAAGCTTCTGGTTTACTATGCATGGCTATAGTAGGTGGTGCAATTGTACCATTTGTTTTTGGAAGCTTAATAGATGAATTTGGTTTTAAAGTTGCCTTTTTACTAACAATAGTCTGTTATGGATATATTCTATTTTATGGTCGTTTTAAAAGTAAAGCTAAACTTATTTAAAACTAAGATTTATCTTTCATTTCAATTATAGAGTTACTGTTGTCAAATAAATCGATGTAATCTTCTATTTTAAATATTTTACTATTAAACCTAGAAGTTCTATTTCTGCCATCTTTTTGTCTTACAATACTTCTAGCAAAACGTCTAATTTCACTTTTAGTAGTTAAAATTAATCCAGGTACAGGTGCACTTTTACCTTCTTCATCTTTGGCAACCATAGTAAAATAAGAGGAATTACAATGTTTAGTTTTACCTGTTCTAATATTTTCAGAAATCACTCGTAAACCAACTACCATAGATGTTGTGCCTGTATAATTTATAGAAGCTTTTAAAGTTACTAATTCACCTACTTCTATAGGATTTAAGAAATCGACTTTATTTACAGAAGCAGTAACACAATAATTTCCAGAATGTTTAGAAGCACAAGCAAAAGCAATTTGATCCATCAAATTTAAAATATGACCACCGTGAATTTTACCACTAAAATTAGAATGTGAGGGTAACATTAACTCTGTGATACTAATTTGAGAATCACTAACTTTTTTGTATTGTTTTTCATCTGATTTCATAACATAAAATTACAATAATAATTTTCTTATCTGTATTGTTTACTTTAAAATCAAATAAAATTCAAGAGATTTTTTTCACTTTTCAACTTGTTTTTTTCCTCTTCAACATTTTTTCTTTGTTTTAAGTTGCAGATAACGTTTAATTTACATCAGAATTGAAGAATTAATTCATTATTTTTAGCAATGATGTTAATTTCTTTGAAATTAATGCAATAAAATTACGACGAAACAAAAAATTATTAAATTCAACTAACATGAAAAAAAACTACATTTTTAAATTTATTTTACTTTTAATTCCTGTTTCAGCATTTACACTTTTATCTTTTTCAAGTGGTAATCCAAATGCATTTTCTGGTTCACCTGGAGACAGTGGAAATAATTGTACACAATGTCATTCAGGAACTGCTAATAATAGTAATATTACAATAACTACTAATATTCCTTTTACAGGTTATGAGTTTAATACTGAATATGATATTACTATTACAAATTCTGGAGGAGGTACAAGAAATGGTTTTCAAGTAACTGCAGAAAAAGATAATGATAATTCTAAAGTAGGAACTTTTATTTCAACTAGCTCTGATACACAAGCTGCTGCAAACGACACAAGAATTATTCATACTTCTTCTGGAAATGGACAAAATTCTTGGTCATTTAAATGGAGGTCTCCTGCATCTGAACAAGGTAAAATTACTTTTTATGGATCATCTGTATCTGGTAATGGAAATTCTGAGACTTCTGGAGATCAAGTATTTTTAGGAAAATCAGAATCTTCACCATCATTAAGTACTAAAAGTTTTAATGCTTTAGCTTTTGATATGTATCCAAATCCTGCATCAAATAATTTAAATATAGATTTACCTAATGGAGCAGTTAGTGCCAAAGTAGAATTCTACGATTATGTAGGTAAATTAGCATTAAGAGGTGAAATATCACCCAATAACAACAATATAAATGTAAGTGATTTATCATCTGGTATGTATATTTTAAAGGTAATTACAGACAATAAAATAGGTAGTAAAAAATTTATAAAACAATAGTAAGTTTGGTTGATTGATTAAAAACCGGTTGTATTTTTTGCAATCGGTTTTTTTAATGCCTTAATTAAAGTAAATTTGTATAGCTCAAAAGAAAAACAAAATGAATTATATTTTATTTGATGGTGATGTTAGAAATGCTTTATTGCCTTTTACTTATACAAAACCTTTAGCAGATTTAAGAATAGGTATATTAACTATTAGAGAAAAATGGGAAAAATACTTAGGATTAACCACAACAACAATAACAGAAGATTACCTTGAGGAAAAATATCCAATGGTAGAAATGCCAGAGAATATTATGATTAATGCTTCTTTTTGTCCAAATGACGGTTTGGTAGAAATGGTAAAGAATTTATCTGAAAAAGAAGCTATTTTTAAAGGAGAAGATGTAATTGCTTTTTATACGACTGATACTCAAGAAGAAGTTAATTTTGAAGATTATAAGCAAGTAGAGTTTACAGAAGATGTATTACAAATTAAAAATACTTGGGATATATTTTCTTTAAATAATAAAGCCATTGAGCAAGATTTTAATTTGATTACTAAAAATAGAAAATCTGAACCTATTCCTGCAGGAGTTAATACTGTTAATCAAGAAAATATCTTTTTAGAAGAAGGTGCAAAACTTACCTTTTGTACTTTAAATGCTTCTACTGGGCCCATTTATATTGGTAAAGATGCAGAAATAATGGAAGGCTGTATTGTAAGAGGTGCTTTAGCAATGTGTGATAATTCAGTACTAAAATTAGGAGCTAAAATTTACGGAGCTACAACTATAGGACCACATAGTAAAGTTGGAGGTGAAGTTAATAATTCGGTTTTAATGGGGTATTCAAACAAAGGGCATGATGGGTTTTTAGGAAATTCAGTTTTAGGTGAATGGTGTAATTTAGGTGCAGATACTAATAATTCTAACTTAAAAAATAATTATGCAGAAGTAAGATTATGGGATTATAATACTGGAAGATTTGCTAAGACTGGATTGCAATTCTGTGGTTTAATGATGGGAGATCATTCTAAATGTGGTATCAATACAATGTTTAATACAGGTACTGTTGTTGGAGTTTCAGCAAATATTTTTGGAAGTGGATTTCCAAGAAACTTTATACCTTCTTTTAGTTGGGGTGGAGCAAGTGGATTTACAGAATACAAAACCAATAAAGTTTTTGAAGTTGCTAATGAGGTAATGAAAAGAAGAAAAATTAGTTTTGATGATATAGAAAAACGAATTTTAGAAAATGTTTATGAACTAACAAAACAATATAGAAACTACTAATGTTAAATTAAAAATCCGAAAAATGAAATTCATCTTTCGGATTTTTTTTTGGTTGATTGACATTGTATTTAGTTTCTGTCTATGATATCACCAGAACCTACAGTTTTAGAATCTACATATTTAGGGTTTCCTTTGTAATAAATATTTCCTGAACCCACTACTTTAGCTTTAATTTTAGTGTTTACAGTAGTTCTAATACTTCCAGAACCAGCTATAGTTGCATTTAATGTTTCTGTTGTTAAATCATATGCTTTTATACTTCCAGAACCAGCAATAGAACAATTTAGTTGGTTTGATTTTCCGTTTAATTTTATGTTTCCAGAACCTCCTATTGAACTCTTTACTTCATCAACATCTAAAACTAAAGTAATGTTTCCTGAACCTCCTAAAGAAACCTTTAAATCATCTGATTTTAATACACCTTCATTGGTAATATTACCAGAACCACCTAATGATACTTTATCTAATTCTGAATAGGTTACAGTAACAGTTAATTTTCTTGTTGTACTTATATTTGTGTTTTTCTTGTATTTAATTTCTAAAGTATTTCCTTTAACTTCTGTTTCTATATATGGTATTATATTTTCTTCGCCTTCTATTGTAATATTACCTTCTTTACCTTTAACAAGTTTTACATCAAAAGAACCTCCAACACCAATGCCATCGTAATTAGATGTTGTTCTTTTTACAGTTACAATATTTCCATTTCCTTTAATTCTCTTACCATTTTCCCACCACTGAGCGTTAACAGTTGTACTTATAAAAATCACAAAAAGTCCGAATGTAATTTTTTTAATCATTTTGTTTAATTTTAGTTTTTAATTGATTTCTCTTATTGATACGCCTCCATATTGAGACCTAATTTTTATTTTTGAATTGGTATTACCCCTGCCAAATTTACCTTCATAATATCTTTTGGTAGATTTTGATATTTTCTTGTAAAATTCCATTTTATCTTCATCTGCTTTAAAAGAGGCATATTGTAAATCTAATTCAAATTCAAAAACAGCGTCAGAATCAACATCGATTCTAATACCTGCATATTGTCCAGATATATCTACCATTTCAAATCCTTTAGCTAATCTTTTAACAGAAACAGCACCATAATCTGTATCTATTTCTAAGATTTTTCTAACTGTACCAAAACGCATTCCAGTATAATCTGAATTTACACTAACATTTACAGCATCACCAACAGTAATACCTCCATAATCAGTATTAAAATTAACAGATGTTGTTTTGTCTAATTTTACTGTAGAATAGTCTGCATTTACTTTTAAATTGTTAGATTCTTCAATAGTTATTTTAGAGTAATCTATATTTACATTTCCACTTTTCATAAAACCAATAGTAGATGTAGAACAATAGTCTAAATTAATGCTATTATCATCTGCAGACAGTTCTCCAATAGAAATTTTACCATAGTCACAATTAATATTTGCAACTCCAGATAAATCATCTAAAAGTATGCTACCATAATCATTATCAACATCTAATGAGTTGGTGTCAGGCATCTTAATTTCGTAGTTTATTTTGTAACTAACTCTACTGTTTCTTTTCCAGAAACTCCAACCTTTTTTTTCTTTTTCAAAAGTTGTTCTAGCTGAAACACTATTTGCATTGCTTTCAAATAAAATATCAATATTTTCAAAGCGTTCTTCAACGTTATCTAAATCATCACCTTTAACTGTTATAGTTACTTCGATTTCTACTTTATTGCTATTCCAAGTTGTAATTTTTACATCACCATATTTATTGTTGATGTTTACTTTTCCGTTTTTAGTAATAGTAAATTCCTTATTTACTTTTCTGCTTTTTTCATGTCTTTTTTTAAGATCATTTGCATTAACTATTACTGGTACTAAAAAAAGTATGACAATTATTTTATATAAAGATTTCATCATTTAAAATTTGAGGGTTTTTAATTTGTTGTATTTGATCTAAAACATTTTGTAAAATTTCTAAACGTTTTTGGTAATTTTTAATCATAGCACTTATTAATCTGGTTTGATTACCATTTGTATTTAATTCTGCTAAGAAATAATTATAGTCTTCTTCTAAATCTTCTAATCGATTTAGAGCTTGTTCAATTATAGTTTCTGTATTTAGACTTCTATTTTTTTCTACTGTTTTTAATTCTTGATTTATTGCAGTCACAAAATAATTTTCTACTTCTTCCATTTTTGGAGAAATATCTGCCAAGTGTAATTGACTTTTTTGATGATTACTACCAAGCCAAAAACCAAGAACTAATACAATAGAAGCAGCAACAGAAAGCCATTTCCATGAATGTTTTTGTTTTTGTTTATCATTATTTAGTTTGCGCTCAAATCGTTCTAGATGTCCAGAATGAGGCTCTTGAAAATCGAAATCATTTTCAGAAAAATAAGTATGTAATTTATCTTCCATATGCTTGCGCTTTTATATTTTGTGCAAGTATTACTTGCTTTAATTTTTTCTTTGCTCTAGAGACTATGGTTCTCACATTTTCGTTTGTATAATTTAAAATTTGTGCAATTTCTTCATAATCATAGCCTTCTATCAAATTTAAGGTTAATACAACTCTATAATTTTCTTTTAAACTTTGTAAGTTTAGCATTACACTTTTTGGGTGTAAACCACTATAATCTATAGCTTCATCTTCTATTTCATTAGAAGGTATTACCTCCATTTTAACTTCTTCATACCTATTGTTTTTCTTTAATTGCGTTAAGCTTTTATTAATAACAATACGTTTTAACCATGCACCAAAAGTAACTTCACCTTTAAAACTATCAATTTTTGTAAAGGCAGTTAAAAATGCCTCTTGCATAATACCTTCTGCTTCATAACTATCTTTTAAAATTCTATAGGCAGCATTAAACATAGCTTTATAATAAGCTTTGTATAATTGTAACTGCGCATTTTTATCAGACGATTTGCAGCGTTTTATTAGGTTGGTTATATGTGGTTGATTAGCTTCCAATGAAACATTTCTATAGTAAAGACACTGTAGTTTTTAAGTTGTGACAGTTTTATTTTTATAAATGTAAATATTTTTAAATAGTAAATGTTTTCTTTGGCATAACAATTGACTTATAATAACAAATATCAATTTTTTATTTTTTTAAAAAATTGATTATCAATTACTTATAATTAAAAAGAATGATTTTAAACTATTATTTAATAATACTTAATGTCAGAATGACAGATATATAGCAAATGAGCAAATTAAAAATTATAAAGTTAGACAGTTTGTCTTTTCAAAGAATGATGAATGAAGATTCTGAGCTAATACCATTAATGACTCCAGAAGATGAAGAAATAATTAATAATGAAAGCGTTCCAGAGACTTTACCAATTCTTCCTTTAAAAAATACAGTTTTATTTCCTGGAGTAGTAATTCCTATTACTGCAGGTAGAGATAAATCTATCCAATTAATTAAAGATGCTAATAAAGGAGATAAAATTATTGGAGTTGTTGCACAACGTAATGAAGAAAAAGAAGAACCTACTTTAAATGATATTTACACAACAGGTGTTGTAGCTCAAATATTGAGAGTTTTAAAAATGCCTGATGGAAATACAACAGTAATTATTCAAGGTAAAAAACGTTTTGAAATTGATGAGGTCATTCAAGAAAAACCATACTTAAGAGCAACTGTTAAAGAAGCTAATGAAGATAGAGTAATTGAAGACAAAAAAGAATTTGAGGCTATTATTGACTCAATTAAAGAGCAAGCTTTAGAGGTAATAAAGGAAAACCCTATGTTACCAAGTGAAGCTTCTTTTGCTATAAAAAACATTCAATCAAATTCTTTTTTAGTCAATTTTATTGCTTCTAATATGGATTTGAGTGTAATGCACAAACAAGTTATTTTAGAAAAAGATAATTTACAAGAACGTGCTTTGTTAACACTTAAAAACCTAAACAAAGAACTACAAAAACTAAAGTTAAGGAACGATATACAGTCTAAAACAAGAGAAGATTTAGATCAACAACAAAGAGAGTATTATCTGCATCAACAACTTAAAACCATTCAAGAAGAATTAGGAGGTGTTTCTAATGACCAAGAATTAGAAGAAATGCGTACTAAAGCAAAATCTAAAAAATGGTCTAAAGAAGTAGCAGAAACTTTTGAGAAAGAAATTTCTCGATTAAAAAGAATGAATCCTCAAGCTGCTGATTATGGAGTGCAAAGAAGTTATTTAGAGTTATTGTTAGAATTACCTTGGGGAATTTACTCAGAAGATAAATTTGATTTAAAAAATGCAACTAAAGTTTTAGATAGAGACCATTTTGGATTAGAAAAAGTAAAAGAGAGAATTATAGAATATTTAGCTGTTTTAAAGTTAAAAGGTGATATGAAATCTCCAATTATCTGTTTATATGGTCCTCCAGGTGTTGGTAAAACATCTTTAGGTAAATCTATAGCAGAATCTTTAGGACGCAAATATGTAAGAATGTCTTTAGGTGGTTTACGTGACGAAGCTGAAATAAGAGGACATAGAAAAACGTATATAGGTGCAATGCCTGGACGATTAATTCAAAACTTAAAAAAGGCTGGTACTTCTAATCCTGTTTTTGTGTTGGATGAAATCGATAAGTTAGGACAAAGTCATCAGGGAGATCCATCTTCTGCTATGTTAGAAGTCTTAGATCCTGAGCAAAATGAAGCTTTTTATGATAATTATTTAGAGGTTGGTTATGATTTATCTAAAGTATTATTTATTGCTACAGCTAATAATTTAGGACAGGTTCCTTGGGCTTTACGTGATAGAATGGAAATTATAAATGTTACTGGGTATACGATTGAAGAAAAAGTAGAGATAGCTAAAAGACATTTATTACCAAAGCAATTAAAAGAGCATGGCTTAAGTGCTAAGCATTTAAAACTTGGGAAAAAGCAAATAGAACAAGTTATAGAAGGTTATACTAGAGAATCTGGAGTTCGTGGTTTAGAAAAGCAGATTGCTAAATTAGTGCGTTTTGCTGCAAAATCGATTGCTTTAGCAGAAGAATATGATATTTCTCTTTCAACAGAAAAAGTAGAAGAAATTTTAGGTACACCAAGAAACAAAGATAAGTACGAAACTAATGATGTTGCTGGTGTTGTTACTGGTTTAGCTTGGACAAGAGTAGGAGGTGATATTTTATTTATAGAATCAATTTTATCTAAGGGTAAAGGAAACCTTTCTATAACTGGTAACTTAGGTAATGTAATGAAAGAATCTGCTACTATTGCTGTAAAATACATTAAGTCTAATGCAGAAAGTTTTGGAATTAATCCAGAGGTTTTAGATAAATATGATGTGCACATTCATGTACCTGAAGGAGCAACTCCAAAAGATGGACCAAGTGCTGGTATAACTATGTTAACTTCTTTAGTTTCTTCATACACTCAACGTAAAGTAAAAAGTAAATTAGCAATGACTGGCGAAATTACTTTGAGAGGTAAAGTATTACCAGTAGGTGGAATAAAAGAAAAAATATTGGCAGCTAAAAGAGCTAATATTAAGGAAATTATTTTATGTGAAGACAATAGAAAAGATATTTTAGAAATAAAAGAAAGCTATCTAAAAGGCTTAACATTCCATTATGTTTCAGATATGAAACAAGTTATAGATATTGCCCTAACTAAACAAAAAGTTAAAAATGCTAAAAAGTTAAATTAATAAATAAGCCTCTCGATTTCGAGAGGTTTTTTTATGAACCAGATATAGATGATCCAAAAACTCCAACAGCCATTTCTATATAAAGTAAAAAAAGAGCTAACGCTACTAAAATAAATACGATTAATATTGCTTTGTTTTTATTCTTCATCTGGTTGACTTTGCCAAATTACATTTACAATTTTCCATTGATTATCTACTTTTGCTAAATGAAATAAATCAATTCCCCAAACCGCAGTTAATTTAGCAGACGCTGTTTTAGAATTTACATCAAAAATTTCAATTTCTTTTGGTGAGTTTTCATCTGCTTGATCATAATCTGAATTCCATCTTGCAGCCAAACGAACTAATTGTTGATGAGTCATTTCTAAATTATCTCTATATGCTTTTTCTTTTGGATTATACCAATATCCAATTTTACGTAATTTAGGATCTACACTTTTTATAATTCTTGTAGAATCTACTAAATATAAAGCCTCTACATAATCTAAAATGGCATTTTCTACTGCTTTAAAATCTTCTTGATTGTATTCTTTTTTACTAACTTCTTTTTCTTCTTTTTGAGTGATACATGAAGAAAATAGAAGAATAGAAAAGAATAGTGTTAGAAAAAAATAATTACTAATTTTCATTATTGGTTGATTTTTAATTTCTTCTAAAGTTATAAAAG
>Ga0233398_1000166_pt1 | contig 45524 bp, 54 predicted proteins | sample 38DmetaG_FD_182697 | JGI IMG/M metagenome (GOLD analysis project Ga0233398, IMG submission 182697) | Seawater microbial communities from Monterey Bay, California, United States - 38D | ecosystem: Environmental > Aquatic > Marine > Coastal | place: USA: California | collected 2016-10-02
CAGTAGAAGTTAAAAAGCTCGATAACAATAAAGTTCAAACAAGTTCAGGAACTGGCGAAGCAAAGGTTGAAGAGATTGCTCTTTACAACCTCAAAAATGAGGTGGTTGAGGTTGTTGGCGTAGGTGAATCAGTCGAGCTACGCGTTAAGGTTAAGGTTTATCATTCTGTTGAGTCTCTAGTATTTGGATATGGTATCAAAGATCGTAAAGGTCAGGTTATGTATGGCACCAATACATGGCATACAGAACAAGTAATCAACCAGCCAAAATCTGGCATTGAATATATTTTTAAAATTGCTTTTCCAGTTAATCTTGGTATTGGTAGTTACTCAATACAAACAGCATTGGTGGATCGTGATACACATCTGACTGCCAACTATGAGTGGGTTGATTTGGCGTTAGTATTTAATGTAATCAATATTGACAAAACACAGTTTGCAGGGTGCTTGTGGAATGAGCCAAACATATCTATAGAAGAGATTTTATTATGACCTTTATTTCTTATGCTCAAAATTATGAAGACGTTATGCTTCGGCGTGCTTTTAAGAATAAAAAGAAAGGTTTTTATATTGATGTTGGCGCAAATGATCCCGTTATTGATTCGGTAACTAAAGCTTTCTATGATGCTGGTTGGTCCGGCATTAATATTGAGCCAGTAACTGAGTGGTTTAATAAGCTCCAAGAAGCAAGGCCTAATGATACTAATTTAAAATTAGCCTGCGGTGAGAGAAAAGGTCAAAATACTATTTATGATGTGGTAGAAACAGGGCTTTCTACCATGGATAAATCAATTGCAGATAAGCATGCAAATGAGCTAGATTTTGAGATAAAAAAGGGAAAAATAAAAGTAGATAGCCTTACTAATATCTGCAAACAGTACGCCAATCAAGATATACATTTCCTAAAAATTGATGTTGAAGGGTTTGAGCTACAAGTCTTAAAAGGCTTGAACTTGAAAAAGATTAGACCATGGATTATTTTGATAGAAGCCACCCTTCCTAATTCTCAAATAGAAGATTACGGAAAATGGGAAGGTATATTGACTAATGGGCAATATAATTTTGTGTATTTTGACGGGCTTAATCGTTTTTATGTTGCCAGTGAACATGATGAGTTAGATGATAGCTTTAAGGTTCCGCCTAATTATTTTGACTTTTTTAGAAGAAGCTCTGAAAAATGGGGCTTATACGAGTTAAAAGCCTCTGAGCAAAAGGTTTATGCAAAAGAGAATGAGATATCCTTAGTCACTAAAGATCTGGATATTGCTAGTAAAGAATTATCTGAACAGAACGCCAATATTGATGAACTCAAAGGCGCATTAAAAGTCTCTGAGCAAAAGGTTTATGCAAAAGAGAATGAGATATCCTTAGTCACTAAAGATCTGGATATTGCTAGTAAAGAATTAGAAGAAGCAAGAACTAAAATTGATGAACTTAACGCCTCTTCCCATCATTGGTGGCAAGAGTCAGATCGGATAAATAAAGATCTGGATATTGCTAGTAAAGAATTAGAAGAAGCAAGAACTAAAATTGATGAACTTAACGCCTCTTCCCATCATTGGTGGCTAGAGTCAGATCGGATAAATAAAGAGTTGCAGACGGTCTATGGCAGTAAGTTATGGAAAATAACATGGCCATTACGTAAGTTAATGCAGTTTACAAAATGGTTGTTTTTCATCACTATTCGGTTAGTTATTTGGATTGCTCGCTTACCAAAACGCACCATTCGCTGGTTACTGGTTAAGGCTATGGTATTTGTACTCAAACGTCCTGCTTTTAAGTTGAAGACGATGAATTGGTTACGTAACTATCCAAGCTTTACGGCCAAATTACGGCAACTAGCACAGGCGCATGGTCTGGTTGCCGCACAGTTAGGCGCTACACCAATACCAGATCCACCTATCTTGGATTCTGTTGTGACTGAGCATGTTTCTGGAAATGAGACCTCCAACTGTGATGCGCATCTTTCACACCTGACACCTAGCGCGCAGCGTATTTATAGGGAGCTGAAAGCTGCCATAGAAGAACAGAAGAAGGAGTGTAGTTGATGCGTATTGTTATTGATTTGCAAGGATATCAGAGTGACGCTTCAAGATCGAGAGGCGTTGGAAGATATACAAAAGAAATGGTAAAGGCAGTTTTAAAGGCTCCTTGCCAAAATAGATTTGAATTTTTTATTGTTCTAAATGGCGTATTTGATAAAAACATTGAAAGCATACGATCAGAGTTTCGGGAATTGTTACCACCTAGCAATATAAAATGTTGGCAGCAACATTTTTCTGATGTTTCGGGATCAAAAGGAGATGTGTCGAACAGAAAAGCTGCTGAATTCATTAGGGAGTGGTTTATTTCACAACTAAAACCAGATGTGATCTGGTCTACTAATTTGCAAGAGGGTTGGACTGATTCTGCTGTAACGAGTGTGAAATTTTTTAACAAGAGTGCATTTTACTTTTCTACTTTGCATGATGTCACACCTTTAATGTTTCCAGATCAGTTTCTCAACACTGATATCAAGTCTTGGTATGAAGAAAAGATCAATGCTGTAAAGAGTTCCGATGTTGTTTTTACGGTTTCTGAATTTTCTAAAAAGAAAATAATAGAGTTGTTAGGGGTATCGAAGGAAAAGGTTATTGTTGCACCAAATTCCTATAACAAAAAGGTTTTTAATTCAGAAAAATCCCAGCTATCAAAACACTTAAAGCATTTAATCAAATCTGAATACATTCTTCATGCTGGAGGGGCGGATGCACACAAGAATTTAAACAAGCTTATAGCTGCATATTCTTTACTAAAAAGCGATATAAAGAAGAAGTACAAAATTGCATTTGTAGGCCAACAAACGCAAGATTTTAAAGAGGAATTGATTAGTTATGGAAATACTTTGGGGGTTGATCAAGAAAGTCTAGTATTTTTAGGATACGTTAATGACAAAGATCTTGCTAATTTATATAAAAATGCATCTCTTTTTGCGTTTCCATCATATGCAGAAGGGTTTGGACTCCCTGTTTTGGAGGCCATGGCATGTAACTGCCCTGTAATTGCTGCCAATGAAACTAGTATTCCAGAAGTCATGGGCTCTACTTTGGGGTTATTTGACCCGCATAATGAAAAAGATATGTCTATCAAAATGTCCCTTGCTTTAACAAATGAAGAGTTTATAAACTCTCTTAAGGATAACGCAAGAAAACAGATTAATCATTTCTCTTGGGATTTATCAGCCAAGATTATTACGGGAGAATTTGAACGACTTGTCATTAATCGAAAGAAGCACGCATCAAGAAATAACCAACTAGATTCTAATAAAAGTTATCAGAGGCTAACCTCATTACTTTCCAATATTGAAGACCTTAATATGTCTGCAGCATCACAGTCCATTGCGGATAGTTTTATCATTACGAGAAAGAAAAAACTGCTCTATATTGATATTAGCTCACTAGTTCATTTTGATCATGCAACTGGGATTCAGCGAGTAGTGCGTGCAATAGTGTCAGAGTTTCAAAAGAACGATCAAATTTTATATGATGTAAAAACTGTATTCTCTTATGCCGGGCATAGATTTTTTTACAAAGTAGAGTCGCTTGACGGTTCTTATTTGATTCCCGATGAAAATGATTTGAATGCCCACATAATAGAACCTATTGATGGTGATATTTTACTGTTTTTAGATTTGCATCCAGCTAACGTCATATCAAAAAAGCATGAGCTTCAGACATATAGAAAAAGAGGTGTAAGGGTTTGCTCTGTCCTTTATGACCTGATTCCAATTAGTCTCCCCCAATATTTCGTTAGCGACTTGTGTCATGAATTTAGAAAAATGCTATTAGTTTTTTCTGAACTTGATGGAATTTTTTGTATATCAAAAACCGTATCCCAAGAATTTAGAAAATGGATTGATTTAAATCGTATTAATGCCTCAAATATGCTCAAAATTGGTTGGTTTTATCTAGGTTCTGATATAGAAAATTCAAATGCTAGTACTGGCCTTCCAACAGGCCACAAGAAGATGATTAATATAATGAAAAAAAATAAAACTTTCTTGATGGTTGGAACGGTAGAGCCGAGAAAAAGACATGACTTAGTTTTGGATGCTTTTGAGTTGTTATGGGATTCTGGCTTGGATATTGTGCTGATAATTGTCGGTAGAGAAGGATGGGAAAACAAAGTGTTTATTGATCGACTAAGAAATCATTCTGAAAATGGTAAGCACCTTTTTTGGCTATCTGGAATCAGCGATGAATATTTAGATCTTATCTATTTCAATGCAACTTGCCTTATTGCTGCAAGCGATGATGAAGGATTTGGTTTACCGTTAATTGAGGCGGCAAAATATAACATGCCTATTATTGCTAGTGATATTAACGTATTCAAAGAAGTTGCTGGAGATTGCGCTTTCTATTTTTATGACCGCACTGGGACAGGGTTAAGCAAGTCCATTACTAATTGGATTGAGTTGTATAAATCAAATAAACACCCTAAATCAAACCAATTAACCTTGCTGAGCTGGAAGGAAAGTTCAAAACAATTATTAGACAATATTAGTAGTATTTTGTAATTAAGGTGAAAGAATGAAAAAGACTAATCGTTATAAAAAATCAGCGGTCATAACAGGGATAACAGGACAAGATGGAGCGTATTTAGCAGAACTTCTTTTGGAGAAAGGATATCAAGTTCACGGAACATTTCGCCGCACCTCGTCAACTAACTTTTGGCGTATTGAGGAATTGGGAATTCGAGATAATCCAAACCTGCATTTAGTAGAATATGATTTGACAGATTTAGCATCCAATATTCGCCTTCTTGAAAAAGCTAAACCTGATGAATTTTATAATTTGGCGGCACAAAGTTTTGTCGCTGTTTCTTTTGATCAACCAATTGCGACCGCACAAATTACAGGCCTAGGTCCAGTAAATGTGCTGGAGGCGATTAGAATTGTTAATCCAAAAATTCGTTTTTATCAAGCTTCAACATCTGAGATGTTTGGCCATGTTCAAGAAGTTCCTCAGAGCGAGAAAACGCCTCTCTACCCTCGCAGTCCTTATGGTGTTGCAAAGGTATATGCTCACTGGATGACGATTAATTATCGAGAGAGTTATGATATTTTTGGCACAAGTGGAATTTTATTCAATCATGAATCGCCATTACGTGGATTAGAGTTTGTAACGCGCAAAATTACCGATGGGATAGCTCGTATTAAGCTAGGGAAGCTTGACCATATTGAGCTTGGAAACTTGGATGCCAAGCGTGATTGGGGTTATGCCAAAGACTATGTAGAAGGAATGTGGAGAATGTTGCAAGTTGACATTCCAGAAACATTCGTATTGGCCACAGGAAGAACTGAAAAAGTACGTGATTTTGTTGAGATGGCCTGTAAGGCAGTTGATATTAAGATCGTATGGCAAGGAGAAGGGGTAAACGAAATAGGTATTGATAATGACACTGGAAAGACTATCATTTCTATTAATCCTGAATTTTATAGACCATGTGAAGTGGAGTTACTGGTTGGAGACCCTCAAAAAGCAAAAGATGATTTAGACTGGGAAGCGACTACCTCGTTAGAAGAATTGTGTGCCATGATGGTAAAGGCGGATTTAGCCAGAGTAGAAAAAGGTATTTCTTTTTAAGATATGCGTACTTTAGTTACAGGGCTGAGTGGTTTTACTGGCCGCTATATCCAACTAGAGTTGGAAGCGCATGGCCATACGGTGGTTGGGTTAAATAGTGACCTAACTGATCCAGATGCTGTATCTAAAGAGATTGCACAGGTTCAGCCAGAGATGGTGTTACATCTCGCAGGCATCGCTTTTGTTGGGCATGGTAACGCAAATGCTTTTTATGATGCCAATCTAATTGGGACGCTCAATTTGCTTACTGCTCTTGCTAAACATGCACCAGACGTGCAGTCTATATTGTTAGCTAGTAGTGCCAATATCTATGGTAACTCTACTGAAGAGCTACTAAGTGAAGATACTGCACCTAACCCTGCTAATGATTATGCTGTCAGTAAACTTTCAATGGAAAGTATGGCTAGTTTGTGGTTTGAAAAGTTACCGTTATTTATTGTTCGTCCTTTTAACTATACAGGTGTTGGCCAAGATGATAAATTTCTAATTCCTAAAATTGTTTCTCATTTCAAAGATAAAAAGCAAGTTATTGAGCTAGGAAATCTTGATGTCTGGAGGGAGTTTGGAGATGTTCGCTCAGTAGCCAATATATATAGAAAACTTATAGAATGTTGCCCCACAGGAAAAACAATTAATATATGCACGAGCCAGACTTATTCTCTGAGAGAGGTAATAAGTTTGTGTGGAGAAATCACGGGACATGATATTGAAATTGAAGTGAATCCAGAGTTTGTTCGTGAAAACGAGGTGAGGGTGCTAACAGGAGATAATAACCTTCTTAAGAAAACAATTGGTAATTGGAAAAAATACACATTGGAAGACACCTTGAGATGGATGTTGACTTAGATTCCATATGAAGATAGGAGTGGATGCGAGGCTATTATCACGCCCAATTACTGGTCTTGGCCGATACACTTGGGAGATGTGTCGGGCGCTGTCTAATATTCAAGATGTAACGCTATACTTATACAGCCCATCATCTATTAATAATGCTGTTTCAGGATTAGAATCAGCAACTATTAGAACTCATTCTTGGAATAATGGTTTACTTAGGCAGCTTTGGTCCGAGAGTTATTTGCCATTGTGGGCAAAAGAAGACGAAATAGATGTATTTTGGGGTTCGTCGCATCGACTCCCTCGTTTTTTGTCAAGCAGGATTGCTAGAGTAGTGACTATTCATGATTTAGTGTGGAAGTGCGCTAAAGAAACTATGCATCCAGCCACATACTTTTTGGAGAAGATTCAAATGCCTGTGGTAGTTCGAAAAGCAGATTTGATTGTTGCTGATTCTTATTCAACGAGAGATGCGGTAATAACAGAGTTTGATGTTAAGTCTCAAAATATTTCTGTAATTCCATTAGCAGCGAGCAATATTCAAAACATTCCTTCTTTTGATTTTCTTAAAAAGTACGATATTGACGGGCCTTATTTTCTTTTTGTTGGTACTTTGGAGCCAAGGAAGAATTTGACAAGACTATTGCAGGCATATGGCTCCCTTCCACAAAGTATTAAAGGAAAAATAAAGTTAGTAATTGTAGGAGGTAAGGGGTGGGGTAAGGTGAATTTGCTAGATACGGTTACACAGCTAGATTTAACAAAACGCGTTAAAGTTTTAGGCCGTGTTGATGATATGGCATTAGCCATGTTACATGCTAATGCGCAGTTTTTAGCTATACCCTCATTATATGAAGGTTTTGGCCTGCCTTTAGTTGAGGCAATGTCATACGGAACACCAGTATTAACAGCTAATAACTCATCTATGCCAGAGGTTGCTGGCAATGCAGGGCTGTTGGTTGATGCGCTTGACGTGGAGTCAATTGCTGACGGGATGAAAGAAATGATTACAAACAATGAACTACGTGAGCGTTTGGCTAAAAATGCCAAATCAAATGCATCTCGGTTTAGCTGGGATGAGTCGGCAAAAAAACTGATTACAGTTTTTGAAAAAGCAATTGACCTCAGAAAAGATAAATTAGCATGAAGGTTCTTCATTTTTATAAGACTTACTTGCCCGATTCAGTTGGCGGTGTTGAGCAAGTAATTAGTCAAATAGCGCTTAGTAGCACTTCATTAGGGGTTGATACTGAGGTTTTGGCATTGAGTCCAACAACGGTTGAACGAACTATCAAAATAGATAATCATTACGTTCATCGTTGTCGATCTAATTTTGAGATTACGTCAACGCCTTTTTCTGTGTCCGCTTTTTTAAGGTTTAGGCAATTAGCTAAAGAAGCCGACATTATTCATTATCATTTTCCATATCCATTTGCTGATTTATTGCACTTTATAACTCGAGTCGATAAACCAACAGTGTTAACTTATCATTCTGATATTGTTAAACAGAAATACCTATTAAAGCTGTATCAGCCTTTAATGAATAAGTTTCTAGGTAGTGTTGATCGCATCGTTGCAACATCACCTAATTATTTAAAGAGCAGTAAAGTGCTTGCAAGATTTAAAGATAAAGTTAGTGTGATACCTATAGGGCTTGATAAGTCCACATATCCAACTCTAAATAAAGATAGATTAGAGTATTGGAAGAAAAAATTTGGTGATAAATTCTTCCTATTTGTGGGGGTAATGAGATACTACAAAGGTTTGCATATCTTGATTGAGGCGGCTCGTAACTCTGATTATCCAATTGTTGTTGTGGGCGCGGGACCTATTGAAAAAGAACTAAAAGACCAAGTTGAGAGCTTAGGTATCAATAATATTTATTTCATTGGTTTTATTTCTGATGAAGACAAGGTTACACTGTTTACTTTAAGTTATGCGATTTTGTTTCCATCGCATTTGCGCTCTGAAGCTTTTGGTATTTCTTTATTGGAAGGCGCCATGTATGGAAAGCCTTTAATTTCCAGTGAAATAGGTACAGGTACCACTTATATTAATATTGATGGCGAAACTGGCATGGTTGTACCACCTAGCGATCCTGGCGCTTTGCGTAAGGCAATGGATTATTTATGGAATAACCCAGTAGTGGCTAAAAAAATGGGTGAGAGTGCAGAAGAGCGGTATTGGGATTTGTTCACGGCAGATAAGATGGCAAAATCTTATGTCGATTTATATCAAAGTTTGCTCGATTAAGTGGCGAAAAGAAAATTTTTTTGTTTCTATCTTATCTACTTTAGATAAAAGTTTTCTTGATAAATAAACTGCATTAGCTACATTAAATACATAAGTAATATGTACCAGTGTTATTGGTATGTAGTTAGCTTAATGGTGCTACATTGTTTAAAGATATTTGCCACACTCACTATGCAGTAGATTCACGTTTTTATCACTAGATAGGATTGAAAATATGAAGCTTTATCTGATAGTGATTTTGACTCTATTGAGACGTTTATTAGGCACGTTATTTTGTCATTTTCCAAGCATGCATCAACAGATAAGAGCATTGTTATTAAAAATCATCCAAATAGATAGTGGGTCGAGTTGATTACTCTAAGTTTATTGCTGGTTTATCACAAGAGCTAAATATTGCTAGTAGAGTAAAAGTTGTTCATGATGTTTATCTGCTAACACTACTGAAGAATGCTATTGGCACTATAACAATTAATAGCATTGCTGGATTGTCATCCGTATATCACGAAACACCTTTTATTTGCTTGGATAGGGCTATGTATAATATAGAAGGGCTAACAGCTAAAGATGTAGATCTTGATGGTTTTTGGAGTTTAGATCTTCAAGTGAATAAGGGCCTGTATAAAAAGTTTAGGGTTTATCTGGTAAAGAATACTTAAATTAATATGAGTTTTTATAAATGACAGAAAATTGGAAAGACGATAATTGTGCTGCAATGAAATCTCATTATGCAGTTTATTCTGTTCCAGAAGCAGCCGCATTATGGTGTGGTGTAGAAAAAGATCAAATTAATAGAGAGATGAAATTTTAATTGAACAAAAGTTCAATTTGACACCGAATATCTTGAAAGACAGTCAATACTGTTCGACTTAGATATTCTGTTTAAAACCATTATTCAAACCGTCTTAAGACGAAATATTAGTCATTAAGTCATGACCGAATGAAGCATTGCCTCACAAACCGGTGCAGTGGAGTTTTACTCTAATGTTTACCTTTTAGGTTTTTAGGTTCGAAAAAGTGATACCCGTTATTCTATCTGGTGGTTCTGGTACAAGGTTGTGGCCATTGTCGCGTAAACAATTTCCAAAGCAGTATTTGCCTTTATTAAGCGATAACACCATGCTTCAAGAAACTATTCTTCGTTTAAGTGGATTGGGTGATCTATCAGAGCCTATTATCATTTGTAATGAAGCTCACCGCTTTGTTGTAGCTGAGCAGTGTCAACAAATCAACATAACCAATCCAACAATATTGCTTGAACCTATTGGCAGGAATACTGCACCTGCTATTTCCGCAGCTGCACTTAAGGCTATTAAACAGTTCGGTGAAAATGCTGTTTTATTAACACTGTCAGCTGAGCACATTGTCGAAAATCAGCTAGCTTTCAGGGAAGCTGTTTCTAAAGCAGTTAAACTCGCAGAGCAAGGCTATCTAGTTACTTTTGGCATTCAACCCACGTTTCCAGAAACAGGGTATGGCTATATTGAAGCGGTTAATGATGCCCAATTTCTTGATGTGGCAAATGACTGTTTTAGTGTGAAACGTTTTGTTGAGAAGCCGGTAAAAGAGAAAGCCGAGGAGTATTTTACAAAGGGCAATTATTTTTGGAATTCTGGAGTATTTTGTTTCACTGCAGGCACTATTTTAGAACAATTGCAGCAATGCGCACCTGATGTTTTAACAAGTGCCGAACAAAGTTTGGCTGCTGCGCGTTCAAAAACAGGTGACAATAGTCAGCAAATCCAATTAGAGTTAGAGACCTTTAGCAAAGCGCCCAATGTCTTTATTGATTATGTAGTAATGGAGAAGTTCGATAAAGTTGCTGTTGTAAGTTGTGATATTGACTGGAGTGATATTGATTCTTGGGGTGCTGTTAGTGAATTAAAACCGTCAGACAAAAACAAGAATAATGTTGTGGGTGAGGCTTTATTACATGATGTCAGTAATTATTATATTCAAAATGAGGGGCGGCTGATAGGGGCAGTTGGTCTCAAAGACCTTGTTATTGTTGATACAGAAGATGCGTTATTAGTTGCCGATAAGAGTGGCAGCCAGGATGTTAAGGAGATTGATACTGCTTCAAAGCGCAATGGTCATACTCATCATAAAGTCTATCGGCCATGGGGTTCATATACTGTCCTTGAAGAAGGAAAACATTTTAAAACTAAAAAAAACACGGTAAAACCAGGCGAGCAAATTTCATTACAGCTACATCATCACCGCAGTGAACATTGGATAGTTATTAATGGTGTTGTACAAGTGACAAATGATGATGAGGAATTTCTATTAAATAAAAATGAATCGACTTTTATCCTTGCAGGCCATAAACATCGACTCGGAAACCTAGGTTTGGTAGATCTTGAAATAATTGAAGTGCAAAGCGGTAAATACATTGATGAAGATGATATTGTCCGTTTCGAGGACATGTATGGTTGCGCTTGATGGGTGATTTAGCTTGCTTTAAAGCTTACGATGTCAGGGGTCGTTTAGGGGATGAGTTAAACGAAGATATTGCTTATCGTATTGGCTGTGCTTATGCGCAATTTCTTAATGCCCAAAAAGTAGTCATTGGTGGTGATATGCGTCTTTCAACGGAGCCACTTAAGCAAGCTTTGGCGAAAGGTCTGATGGATTCGGGAGCGGACGTGCTTGATCTGGGGATGACGGGCACGGAAGAAATTTATTTCGCCTCCTTCTTTTTGGATGTCGATGGCGGAATAGAGATTACAGCAAGTCACAACCCAATTGATTTTAATGGCATGAAACTGGTCGGGCGTGGTGCAAAACCAATAAGCGGTGATACAGGTTTAAAAGAAATACAAAAGCTGGCTGAAAACAATGACTTTATAAGCCCTTCTCGACAAGGCAATATCCAAAATTATTCAGTACAAAGCGATTATATTGAACATCTGATAAGCTATATAGACCCGGCCAAAATTAAACCATTAAAGCTAGTGGTGAATGCTGGAAATGGTGCCGCGGGGCATGTGATCGATGCGATAGGAGAAAAGTTTCAACAATTCAATATACCGATAGAGTTTATAAAAATTCATCACCAGCCAGATGGCACTTTTCCGAATGGTATTCCTAATCCCTTGCTGCCTGAAAATCGTCAATCAACTGCAACAGCTGTTCGACAACATAAAGCGGATATGGGAATTGCCTGGGATGGTGATTTCGATCGTTGTTTTCTATTTGATGAAAATGGCGAATTTATTGAAGGTTATTATATTGTAGGCTTGTTGGCTGAAGCTTTTCTGGCAAAAAATCCAGGTGAAAAAATCATTCATGATCCTCGATTAACCTGGAATACCATAGATATCGTGAAAAAAGCTGGCGGTATACCGATACAGTCTAAAACAGGCCATGCCTTTATAAAAGAACGAATGCGTGCTGAAAATGCCATTTATGGCGGTGAAATGAGTGCTCATCATTATTTCCGAGACTTTGCCTACTGTGATAGTGGTATGATTCCGTGGCTGCTAATAGCTGAGTTGCTTAGTTTGAACTATAAGCCGTTATCAAAACTAGTGAATGATAGAATCAACGAATACCCATGCAGTGGTGAAATTAACTATAAGGTATCAGATACTCAGCTTAGTATGAAGTATGTTGAAGAGGGATTGTTAACATTAAATCCAATTATAGATAGGACGGATGGTTTTAGTATGGAATTTCCGGACTGGCGTATTAATTTAAGGGCTTCTAATACAGAAGCACTTCTTCGACTCAATATTGAAACTAAAAGGAACTGCTCACTACTTAAGGAACGTGTTGATGCTATAGCAGCATTACTGAAAGAGTAGCCCTCCAATGCTTCAAAGTCTTTGGTCATATCGTCATTTGTACTGAGCTACCTGGAATGAGTCCATTAGCCGTTTTGCACGAAGTAAGCTCGGCGGCCTATGGATGATTATTATCCCGTTGTGTCAAGTGTTAATTTATGCTCTAAATAGCCCCCCGCCCCTTCACTGCTTAGCTCAATCAGATAAAGCGAACCAAATGTATTCGCAAGTACACATGAAGGTACGTCTAATCCGCCAGCATATGAATACACCTTAACCCTTGTGTTGTGTAGCAGGCTCGGTTACATTCTTTATATCTAGACATGAGAATACACAAAGAGGTAAAAGATATGAAGCTAGGTTATATAAGAGTAAGCACCGCAGAGCAAAACACAGCCAGACAATTAGATGGTATTACCGTAGACAAAACGTTTGAGGACAGGTGCAGCGGTAAGGATACCAACAGACCTCAGCTAAAGAGAATGTTAGATGTTATGCGTTCAGGGGACACAATCATAGTGCATGAGATATCTAGGCTAGCTCGTAACCTTGTCGATTTACTACAACTTATAGAAACCATCAATGGTGCAGGTGTAAGGTTAGAGTTCGTTAAAGACGGTATCACCTATGACAGCAACGATAAGAACCAAAAGCTCATGTTATCCATTATGGGTGCTGTTGCTACCTTTGAACGTGAAATGATTCATGAGAGGCAAGCTGAAGGTATTGCAATCGCCAAAGCTAAAGGTGTGTATAAGAACAGAAAGCAATCTAAAGCTGTAGATAAAGCTGGTATTGAAGAAGCACTAGCTGGTGGTCTGTCCGTTAGGAAAACAGCTGCTAAATTTAATGTGGCACCAAGTACAGTGAGTAGAATTAAGAAGGGGATTTAGGTGAATTTGTAGGTAAATTTGTAGGTAAATTCATAACTAAAACCTCGATATACCGTTATATAAGGGGTCTAGATAGGGTTCAGGTTCGATTCCCGCCGTCTCCACCATATACAAATGCCACCTAATGGGTGGCTTTTTTATTTGTGGCTATGTGTGGATGAGAACCCGCAATACGAGTTCACAAAATTGTATGGAATAATTTTGGACATCCGGAGGATGGACCGTAGGCCGAAGCTAATAGACGAACTGAGCAATTCCCGCCCAGATGCCTTCCAGGATTTATGACTTGCATTACTGGTTTTTTATGCCTAATCAAACACAGTTATTTCACCCATTCGGCATGCTAAATGCTCTTTTCTGAGACACCACTGTCCCTAACCAGCCTCGACAGTCCTTCCCTGGCTGCTTCTATCCCCAAGAGCTATGAACTTTAGCTTTTTTTATTAGTCTTGTTGAGTATAAGCTACTGATATCAAATAATAAGTAGATATACTTATACAAGAAATCATATTTGTATAAGTACGTATTTTCAAGGGTTTGACGATGACATAAAGTGAGGTCGGTTGGAAACATTTCTGCTAACAATGAATGTAGGTATTTCTTTGTTTTGGCGATTTGTATCCATAACTTTTAATAACCCCTTAATTAAGGAATGTTTATTATGAAAAAGCTATTAATCAATATGCGATATTGGATGGCACCAATTTTAATTTTGGTGACCCTTGCCAGTATCTTAATGGGCGGCATGTTCGTCTGGGTAGGTGTCGCACTGTTTGGTGTCGGCATCATTTTAGATACATTAACTATTAACATGCATCCTACAGGTGCTGGTTTTGATGAACATGGTGATACCAATGGTATGCCAACTCTTCAAAACACAGTCATGTATGTGATGTTGCCTGTGTTTGCTCTATTGCAAGTGGCACTCGCATGGCGTGTCTACCAATACACAACAGGTGTCGCGATTGAGCCGGGTGTGTTATTCGGTGTTCTACCCGTTACGATGGGTATCACAGGTGTAGAACTTGTTGGTGCTGCAATTTCAACAGGTATCTTCGCAGGTATCGGCATTATCTATGGCCATGAGTTATCTCATACTAAAGGTTTTGCCTTTGTCGTATCTCGTCTAATGATGGGCTTAAGTGGCTCTGCTCATTTTAGTTATGCACATGTGTACAACCATCATTTGGAGTTAGCACACGAAGATGACCCTGCTACTTCACCACGTGGTCGCAATATTTACCATCATTTTTGGTTGTCTCACATGGGTCAATCTAAATTCTTGTTTGGTATGGAAGCGACGCGTTTAGCCAAATTGAATAAACCGTTTGTTTCACTAGAAAACCGTTGGATACGTGGTTATCTAATGAGTTTACCGACCATGTTATTGTTCACGTGGGTCGGTGGTGCAGTCGGTATCGCAGCTATGTTCCTTGTTTGGACTATTTCAAACTTTGAATTAGAAGCATTGAACTACATGGAACACTATGGTCTTATCCGTGAAAAAGGTCAGCCAATTGACTACCGTCATTCATGGGATAACGCTAATTTGTTCTCTGCGTGGTTCTTTATTGAAATCGGCAGACAAGGTGACCACCATGACCGTGGTGAAACACACTTTTGGGAATTAGACGAAGTAGGTTCACCAGATGGTCGCTGGGGTTACTTTACAGAGTTTGTGGTTGCTTTAATTCCACCTCTATACCATTCAGTTATGAAGAGAAAATTAGCAACATGGGATAGAGACTTTGCTACTGAAGGCGAGCGTGAGATTGCCGCTAAAATCAATGCACAAGCTGGTTATGAATTGCCAGAAGGTCATGATTCTTACGGTACCATCTAAGTAGACCTTTCTTGATGGGCTGGGCCCAAAGATTTTCTTTGAGCCCAGCTTTTTTTTATATTCAACAAGGAGAACGACATGGCTTCTTTCAAAGCAATCACTGTCACGATTATTTGGACTGCAACTGCAGGGTTTGGCTTATTTGCTATCGGTGCCTATGAGCATTTTAGAAACCCAATATGGGCAACAGGAATAGCCACTTCTTTACTCGGCATTCATATGGTTAATATGGCGTCATATTTCAAAGTAGCAGTTGAACGTCCATCTGAGCGGTTTAAATAATAGTATAAGAATTTAAAATCATACCCGGTGGGGGGGGAAAGCTTTTCCATAGCATCGTTTTACTCTCTCCGTTCATCGGTTATTTATTCGGCTGAGATGAACTATTATCCTTATTTTACCTCGTATTCATTCTGCTAGATTGATTCACTCAGTGTAAGCTAATCACCTTATGATAGAAGTCGCCCTTTTTCCTATACCAAGATCTGTTTGCTTTCCCGGCATACCGATGCCGTTTCATGTATTCGAACCACGTTATCGAGACATGGTGAAATACTGCATTGACAATGATGTGATGTTGGGCGTGTGCCACACCAGAGGCATCGTGCGTGACATTAAGCAACAGCAGACACCAGAAGAAGCCCTAAACAGTAATCAAGCAACCTATAAACCCTATGAAGTCTTTTCTGCTGGCAAAGTAGAGCTACTTGAAGAACTTGATGCTGGCCGCATGGGTATCCTAGTTCATTTCGAAACGCGACTAGAGCTAAAACAAGTGCGACAACTATTGCCCTTTAATATCTGGGCGTGTGAACTTTATAAAGATGAACCCGTTGATGAAGCGGACTTAGCTATCTTAAAACAAACTCACGAAAAAGTGATGCAGCGTTTATTGGCTATGAGTCACAGCAATGAAGAAGCGATAAAAATGCTCACAAGTGACCAATGGCAAGACTTATCAACCACTGAGTTTAGTTTTATGGTGAATGGTTCAGTTGGTATGCCAATAGACATAAAACAAGGAATACTAGAAATGAGACATCCACAACAACGTCTAGACGCCTTGTTAAAACTGTTAAATTCTATTCAGTCTTCTTTTCAGGCATAAGGCTGAAAACACGCCGGTTGTATGGTACTGCTATATGCCAAGACATGTAGACTTGTATTTAGAGCAATCAAGGACTAATCAATGCCATAATTTAGGCTGCTCATGACTTGCTCTAAAAACCTTTGGGGTCCGGAAAAATCCCTTCCTAGAGGGTTTTTGTTTCAATTTCGAATGTTTTAATTTCGTCTCCTAAATTTTTATCAACGATATGATACGGTTCATTTTCCCTCGTTCATCCAAGAGCTGTCATAGGGCGATGTCATAGAGTATAGGTTTTTTTCTAATGTGGATTGCTTTAATGAAGATCTGGTCAGTTGCCCCAACACCTTCTTGATCTAATAACTTAGGCAGGACGATTGTTTGAGCTTGGGCTTTTCCTCTATTAGACTTACTGTTGTGGAACACCTGACTTCTTGTCGTATAAAATCTGTTTCAATAATAAATTGGAGTGCTTTTTTTGTTAATGATAAAAGGTGATGTAATTACCTTTTTTCCTATAAACATTTTTCTATCAGTCGTGTCCGGTCTTCTTTGGCTGCCAATTCTACAAGGTAGCTAGATGAGTCCGTAAGTTCTAGACTGATATCCTTTTCTTCTTGCTTGAATGATGTGGTGACTGTTCCAAGAGTTGAGTTGTCAATCTTCTGATCCTTGTCATATGAGTGGACTCTAGTAACACTTGATTTCCAATCAGAGCCCATATGATTATGACTTTTTAGTTTTTATGGTTTTCTATATATCTACGAAGTTCTCGTAAAATGAAGATGTGATCTTCATCCTCTATTAGGTCATCCTTTTTGTTGGCAATTTTTAGCTCATCTTCCGATACTTAATCCGTTCTGGCTGGTGGTCTTTGCCAAAGCGTTTCTTATAGTCTTCGGCATATTCTGTGTAGTTTCCTTCAAAGAAGACGACGTTGGATTCACCTTCATAGGCGATCATATGCGTACAAACGCGATCTAGGAACCAGCGATCATGCGAGATGATAACGGCTGAACCTGGGAAGGCGAGAATGGCTTCTTCTAATGCACGCAGGGTTTCGATATCAAGGTCATTGGTCGGTTCATCGAGTAGCAAGACGTTGCCACCTTCTTTAAGTAGCTTGGCCATATGCAAGCGATTGCGTTCACCACCTGATAGGTCTTTGACGAATTTTTGTTGGTCTGACCCTTTGAAGTTGAAACGGCCACAGTAGGCACGAGAAGGGGTTTCGTAAGTGCCGACGGTGATGATGTCGCTGCCTTCTGAAATCTCTTCAAATACTGTGTTGTTGCCATCGAGTTCACGTGATTGATCGACGTAGGCCAGTTGCACGGTTGAGCCTAGGTCGATCGAACCTGAATCGGGTTGTTCTTCACCGGCAATCATACGGAAGAGGGTCGATTTACCGGCGCCGTTTGGCCCAATAATACCGACAATGGCACCAGCAGGAATGGCTAGGGCGAGTTCATCAATTAATAACTTGTCATCATATGATTTTGAGATGTTGTTGAGTTCGATAACTTTGTCACCTAGGCGTGGGCCAGGTGGGATGTAGATTTCTTGGGTTTCGTTACGTTTTTGGAATTCACGCGAGTTCATTTCTTCAAAGGATTTTAGGCGTGATTTTGATTTGGATTGACGGCCTTTGGCACCTTGTTTGACCCATTCTAATTCTGCTTTGATGGCTTTGTTATGTGAGGCTTCGGCTTTGGCTTCTTGTTCGAGACGGGCATCTTTTTGCTCTAACCAAGATGAGTAGTTACCTTCATAAGGAATACCTCGGCCGCGATCAAGTTCTAAGATCCAACCTGCAGCATTATCGAGGAAGTAGCGATCATGGGTGATGGCGACAACGGTACCGGGGAAATCTTGTAGGAAGCGTTCTATCCAAGCAATAGATTCGGCATCAAGGTGGTTGGTTGGCTCATCGAGCAATAACATGTCTGGGTTATCAAGTAATAAACGACACAGTGCGACACGGCGCCGTTCACCGCCAGATAAAACCGATACTTTGGTATCCCACTCTGGCAGACGCAAGGCATCAGCAGCCCGCTCTAGGGCATTGTTTAAGTTATGACCTTCTTTGGCTTGGATGAGGTTTTCTAATTCGGCTTGTTTAGCGGCGAGGGCATCGAAGTCGGCATCAGGTTCGGCGTAGGCGGCATAAACGGCATCGAGTGCTGCGACGGCATCTTTGACATCAGAGACGGATTCTTCGACGACTTCACGGACGGTTTTCGCATCATCCAACTCAGGTTCTTGTGGCAGGTAGCCGACCTTGATATTGGGCATGGGAACGGCGTCACCAAGATAGTCATTATCGAGCCCGGCCATGATTTTGAGTAAGGTGGATTTACCTGAGCCATTTAAGCCTAATACACCTATTTTTGCACCAGGGAAGAATGACAGTGAAATGTCTTTTAGAATTTCACGTTTTGGCGGTACAATTTTGCCAACGCGATTCATGCTGTACACGTACTGGGCCATTTTGAACTCGAATGAATAGAAAGTGTTGATTCTACCGTTGATAGGTTTGTTTTGCTAATTCAAAACACCTTTTAGGCTCTAGCCGATTAGTCATGAGAAATCGTTAATGGAAAGATCAAACTCGGTGATGAGATAAAAAAATGTAGAATGGCGGCCTATTGAAGCTAATCTGGATAAATATACTGAGTAAAGCGGAACAGTTGTCTCAAGAAGAATATCTAAAACGCTGCCAAGCAGCTGCGAACACAGGCAATGTGGTTGCCCAAAATACGCTAGGGTTTTTTGTATTTGAATGGACAAGGGATTGAGCAGAGTGATAAAGCCGCGGTGACATGGTTTCGACGTGCTGCAGATGATGGCTATGCGGCCGCACAATACAATTTGGCGGGAATGTATAAGCTGGCCAAGGGGTTGAGCAAAGTCACCCTGAATCGATTAAGTGGATGCAGGCTTCTGCGAACCAAGGTTATGCGGAAGCGCAGTCTAATTTGGGTGATTTGTATTATCAGGGTTTGGGTGTGATACAAGATTATGCGATGGCTTATCTTTGGTGGACATTGGCGGTGCAGAATGGCGCTAATGATATCAAGCATAAGCTAATGGACTTGGCTGACAAGGTGACAGAGGCGCAAACTCGAGAAGCTGAGCAGCTCGTTGTACAATGGAAAACTAAGCATTAAGATTTTAAAATCTCTTATTAATATTTTACTTTAGGAAACACACGTGTCAAAAAATCTCTATTTAGTGGTTGCAGCGGTTTTAGTTGGGTTTTATTTTTTGCAGACATTTACACCTTCGTTGAGTGAAGAAGAGTTGGAAGCGCATAAGCAGGCGAGCTTAGATTATTTGGCTGCGAATCAATTTATGGGAGGGGTGAAAGTGACAGAATCAGGTTTGCAATATGAAGTGTTGCAGTCTGGTACGGGTACGGTGCATCCTAAAGTCTCAGATATGGTGACAGTGCATTATGACGGTAGTTTGGTTGATGGGACGGTGTTTGATAGTTCTGTCGCCCGTGGTGAGCCAATTACCTTTGGTCTTGGACGTGTTATTGCTGGTTGGAAAGAGGGATTACCGCTGATGGTGGTGGGCGATAAGATGCGTTTCTTTATTCCGCCGAGTTTAGCCTATGGTGAGAAATGGGCTGGTAAGATTCCGCCTAACTCTACTTTGATCTTTGATGTCGAGTTATTGAAGATTAACTAACGATTTTTGCTAGGGCTCATTACCACCTGAGTACACGTTTCATTGTGATATGAGGTACGCCTGCTTGTGTAAATTCATCACCATCAATGACAAAGTCATGTTTGACATAAAACCCTTCGGCACTACGCTGCGCGTGGAGGCTGAGTTCTTTTATTTGACTTTGCTTAGCGGTCTTGATGATTTGTTCCATCATGCCTGAACCAGTACCTTGGTTTCGGAAGTTTTTTAACACGGCCATATGACCAATTGTGCCTTCTGAGGTCAAACGTGCAGTGCCAATAGGGTTGCCATCAATTGAGGCAACGATATGTAGGGCATTTTCATCGTAATCATCCCATTCATCTGCTTCGGCAATATTTTGTTCGACAATAAAGACAGCATGGCGAACATGTTTTGCTGTGACTTTAGCGCGTGCCCATTCTGCAAGTAAAATTTTTAACATATTCTGTACATTTCTCCTTGGTTTAGGCGAAAGGGGCAAAAGCCTCATCAAGTGGTGTATTGGCCATGTGGTTGAGGTAATTACTCATGGTTTTCTGGGCGAGTACCAGTAATACTTCGGCGATTGAACGGTCTGTGAAACCGGCTTCTTTAAATGCGGCGACATCAGCAGGGTCGACATTACCGCGATTGCGAACGACTTGTAGAATAAAGGTACGTAGCGCTTCTAGTTTAGCGGTTGGCAAGGCGGTTTCATTTTTAATGGCATCACAAATACTCTTGTCGACGCCCATCGCGACGGCGACGGCAACATGGGCTGGGAAGCAATAATGACAGTCATGTTCATTATTGATGGTTTGCCAAGCGACGGTCATTTCCTCTGCGGTAAACGCACTTTCGGTGACGAGTTGGTGTAATGTCATATAGCCCTTAAGAGCCTGAGGTGACACAGAAATCATATTATGAAAGTTTGGTACCATACCGATGCTTTTTTGCATTTGGTCTAACAGAGGTTGGCTTTCTGCCGGGATGGCATCTTGGTCTAGTTGGCCAAATGTGGTCATTGAGGTTTCCTCGCCTTTTTATTTGTATTGAATGTGATGTTGATTATAGACGTTAGTCTTTGTATTTGAATAGGTGTTGTCAATTTTTGTTTGATTAGGGTTCTAATTCAAGTGACATTGCGATGTGTGGGATGCCCGCATCGATAAATTCATCACCAAGGGCAATGAAGCCATGTTTGGCATAGAAGTCTTCGGCACTGCGTTGAGCATTCAGCGTTAAGCTTTTGAAATGACTTTGTTTAGCGGCTTCGATTAATTTACGCAACATCGCGGAGCCAACACCTTCGTTTCGAAAGTCTTTTAACACGGCCATTCTGCCGATACTGCCTTCGGGTGTTAGTCTGGCTGTGCCGATGGCATTGCCATCAAGTGATGCGATCACGTGCAGTGCAGTTTCATCGCCATGTCCCCATTCATCAGCTTCAGGTACATTTTGTTCTTTTATGAAGACATCTTCGCGAATGGGTATCGCTGCAACATCGGCATGGAGCCAGTCGGCCATCAAGATTTTAAGCATTGGATTTGTTGCCGCTTTCTCGAGGAACTGTATTTTGATTTGAACGGCTTATGCGAGTCACGACATTTCCCTCGTTGAGGTTTTAATTCGGTATCATGTAGATTATAGACTTTAGTCTTCGTATTTGGATACAACCGAGGTGCCTTACCCCGGGTTTAGCTGTTTTAGGAAAGAATATGACAGAAATTATGCTGATTATTACTGCTGTAGTGGCGGTGGTTATGATTTGTTTTTATCGTGTGTATGTTTCGTCAGGTGTGGCGACGTTGAATGCCGATAATAAACAAGAAGGTATCGATTTCTTAGTGGCTAACCGTTTTAAAGAGGGTGTGGAGAGTACGGAGTCTGGCTTGCAATTTACTTTGTTGCAAGCGGGCACGGGGGAACAACATCCAACGGCTAAAAATGAAGTGAAAGTGCATTACGAAGGCACTTTTATTGATGGTCGTGTTTTTGATAGTTCGATTAAACGCGGTAGGCCTGCTAAGTTTGTTTTAAATAAAGTTATTAAAGGTTGGACTGAAGGATTACAGTTGATGGTGGTGGGTGAGAAGCGGCGATTTTATATTCCCGCCAAATTGGGTTATGGCAACCGCTGGGTCGGGCATATTCCACCGGGCTCGACATTGATTTTTGATGTTGAATTGCTAGATATCATTTCCTAATGATTTAAAAATCTGGGCTATGTGCCAGATCTTTAGAGTAAATAACTTAAACTTTAAACGGCAAACGAGATGATTTTGTAGCAGCCGATTTTGCTGAAATCGCCTCATTGATTGGTAATTTTGGACAGGAAGCGAAACAGATTGTTGCTCAGGCAATGGAAGTGGTGAGTGCTTGGCCGACTTATGCGAAAAAGGCGGGTGTTTCGTATACCGCAGAGCAAGAAATTCAGCGCCATTTACGTCTTTCACAAAAGTTAATGCTCATTTAAATTAACGGTGTACGTGAATTATTACGTTCACTTTGCTGTCTGTAAAGTAGCTATAATAACGGGCTAGCGTCTATAGACATTATTTAGAATTAGGAATCGTCATGAAATCACATTATTCGGGTTATTTAACACAACGGGGTTCGGCCATTATCTATATGGTAATGGCGATTATTATCCTATCGGCTTCGGCAGGGATATTGTTTTTCAAAGCAAAACAACCCCCACAAGCAGTTCAAGAAATGAAGATGTCAACAGGGACTCCTATTGCATCGGTATTACCAGAAGTGACTGTTTATAAAACGGCAACATGTGGTTGTTGCAGTAAATGGATCACCCATTTACAAAATGAAGGCTTTAATGTTGTTGCTTATGACCGTGATGATATGAATACCATTAAACAAGATGCTGGATTACAACCTGAGTTTGCATCTTGCCACACTGCATTTGTTGATGGCTACGTGATTGAAGGCCATGTGCCGGCGTCAGATATTAAGCGTTTATTAACAGAAAAGCCGCAAGTGCTAGGTTTAACAGCACCGGGTATGCCTCAAAAATCGCCGGGCATGCAGCCTGAAGGTTTAGCGCCTGAAGGTTATGATGTTTTAGCCTTTGATAAAGCAGGTCAATCACAAGTTTTTACGTCATACTAAGCATAAGCAGATAACTCTGCCTGACAGGGGGTGATTCATGACGAATAGCGTCTATATCACGACGAGCTTGGATGGTTATATTGCCACTGAGTGTGATGGTATTGAATGGCTTAATTCGTTTCCAAACCCAACGGAAAGTGACTATGGCTATCACGAGTTTATTGATCGTATCGATGCGATTGTCATGGGCAGGCGGACTTATGAAAAGGTCTCTTCATTTGATCCTTGGCCTTATACCAAGAAAGTGTTTGTTTTAAGCAATACCTTAAAAGAAGTGAAACCGGTGATGGTTGATCAAGTTGAGATCGTCAATGGTGATGTCAGTAATGTTGTGAGGAGACTCAAGGATCGTGATTATCAAAACCTTTATGTTGATGGTGGTCAAACGATACAAGCATTTCTAAAAAAGCAACTTGTCGATGAGCTTATTTTATCTAAAATCCCCGTTATCTTGGGCAAGGGTATTCCACTGTTTTCTGAGTTGTCACAATCGCAATGGTTTGAGCATTGTTCAACAGAAGTATTCGAAGGTGGGTTGGTTAAGAGCCATTACAAAAAAATCTAATGGCCATGTGCTTGATATTGAATCGTATTTAGGCTCATACCTTTCATATGCAATTTAGCAATGGGGTGACTTTCGTTGTCGCCAATATCGGCATAATCCATATCATCATAGTGATCTGATTCGATGGGTCGCCAAGGCGCCTTAGCAAGTGGATAGACTGCGATGAGTTTGACTTCGGTGGTTTGTTTGCTATTGGTTTGGCGGATTTTAGCTGGGGTATTGATAGCGGGTATCCAGTGAATTTCTAGTTGGTAATTATCGATCTTTCCTCGGTAGACTTCGGCCTGATAGCCTAGGACTTGTTTATCAGCAGTTTTTTGCAGACGCTCTAACAAGGCAGGGGACACAATGCTGGTTTTAGTGGCCCAGTCAGGATAGGTTTGTAATGCTTTTAAGTCAGAGGGTGTATAACGAATAGCGAATGCTTTAGCGTGATAGAGCCAACTGAATGCAACTTGCTTATGTTTGAGTCTTTGCCAAACTTCACCGACTTTTTTGTTGCGTGATTGAATTTCAATTTTGTCCTGCTGACGCCATAAATACCATTGTTCGGTTTTACTGGGTGTGTTTTTACCTATTTGTTTATCTTGTAGGCGCCATGGATACCAATGTCGAGCGGTCGGTTGTTTAATAACCCGGTGGAGGTGTTGGCCAACTGGGTAAGTCTTGGTTTCAAAATGGGCTGCAATTTCAACGATAATTGGCTCTGCCGATAGGCCGAGCCCACTATAGAATAGTGCTAATGAGGTCAATAGGGTCCGGGAAATGAGACGCAAGCTAATCACGTTTCCAACCTTTTTGTCGAGCTTGTTGTTCGAGGCGGGCGGCCTTGTTGACGATGTGATAAATCGCGTTTTGTTCTATCAAACCACTGACTAGAGCCGAGCCCGGTCCGATGGCATAAATAGCGACATCTTCACCGGCGTGTGTTTCAGCGGATAAGGGAACGAGCGTTTCAGGGTGAAAGCCTTGATTGCTTGTATCCACATTGCTTAAATCAACACGACCTTCAAGATTGACCGGTTGATCATAGATGGTGTCACCGCCCAATGGTAAGAAATGAAAGCCACGGCCATTGGTGTAACCTAAAGTGGTGTAGGGGTAACCATCGGCAGCTAATGATTCATTAGCAGGATTACCCGCGCTGTCATTTTCGACGACTTTACCCAAAATTGGGTTACCACGCGTAGGATAACCTCCGAGGGTAAAGACATGACTGTGATCGGCTGTGACGATAATTAAGGTGTCGTTGAGGTCAGTGTGGTCATAGGCGACTTTAACAGCTTTGGCAAACTCGACGGTGTCATGTAAAGCCCGTTTGGGATTAGTGGCATGGTGAGCATGATCAATACGGCCGGCTTCGACATAGAGTAAGAAGCCCTTGGGGTTGTTATCTAAGATATCGATGGCTTTTTGGGTCATTTCACTGAGCGAAGGTTCGCCGCCTGCATCGGTCTTACGGTCCCATTCATACTCCATATGAGACATATCGAATAAGCCCAACAGATGTTTAACTTCTTGTGTTGAAATAGCATCTAATTGAGTTTTATTCCAGACATATTCAGCGTTGGGATAACGCGTTGTCCACTCTGTTGTTAAGTCTCGATTATCTGTGCGTTCACCTTTGGCTCCATCTTCTGGGTCGATGTTATCTATTCGTTCTAAAAAACTACGGCGACCACCACCTAATGCGACTTCTAGGCCATTAACCCATGGATAGTGATCTGTAAACCTATCTGGGAACTCAATCAGTTGGCGAGCAATATCGATGCAGTTTCCGGGGTTTGAGAATTTTTTTGCGTCCCGATTATCTTCAAAATTCCTATCCATAATGTGGGCGTAAGCAGATGCGGGGGTGGCATGGGTAATTCTTGCAGTAGTGACGACTCCGGTAGACAGACCCACAATTTCAGCTAATTCTAATGATGTAGTGAGTTCATTGCCTTGTTGTGAATCACAGTCACCTCGTGTGGTGTTTTGATTAACGCTAATCAGACCGGCTTTGGTTTTAACACCAGTGGTGATGGCTGTCATTGTCCCGGCAGAGTCGGGTGTTTGTTGATTAGTATTGTAGGTTTTTACTAGGGCTAAGTGAGGGAAGTTTTCAAAAAACAGTTCATGTTCTTCGCCAGCTAAGCCTAATAATTGTCCTTCATAAATACGGGCGGCAGTTTGAGTGGATATACCCATGCCATCGCCGACGAAGACGATAATGTTTTTAGCCTGTGTTTGGGCATTGAGTTGAGCTTGTTGGGCAATCTGAAGGTTATCTTCAATGGCTTGATGGCCTTCGTTATACCACTGGGAGGCACTTTGAGCGCTTTGGGCATGGTGTTGAGGTCCTGTGAGATTTGTGGCCGTACACGCTGTTATGAGTGAAGTGGTGATGGCCTGTATGAGTACGGAAAAGGACACTTTTTTGTTTGACTTCATTGAACGACTCTCAGTAGTCACAATTTGAAATTTTATGGGTGTAGTTTATATGATCAGTGGCGTTTATGAAGGGTGATTCTGACACATTTTGTGTCTGATAGTGTGGTAGGCTTGTTTTGTTTTGTTTGAATTTGAGTGCCAGACCCGATTATCTATGGATGACTATCAGCCAATATCTGAGCCTGAAAATCAGGTGGTTGCCTGTCATGAATGTGACTTGCTAATAGATTACCCAGAATTAGAACCGGGCAGCGTAGCAGTGTGTCCGAGGTGCAACTACGTGGTGACAAAATGCCATGTCAATGCGATTGAACGCATATTGGCACAAAATCAGGCATAGTCTTCGTGATGTCGTCCGTGATGTATCCTTTTCTGAGTTTCAGTGCCAGTGGGCAAGAATGAGTTGTGACATTGTTGCAAAGTATCGATGTGTTGATTCGACTACAGAAGTAGTGAGTCATTTTTATGAATATTCGTTTATCCCTGTCATACCAAATCAATTTTCACAGATTGGTAATGAAGTGGGCTAGTTGCTGAATAAGTTGAATCAGTTGCCTTTAAAACCGGTTGCAGTGTGCACGCAAGCGGTGTTGGTAGAAACTAAGAAAAGATTAATGAAGGTGCAAAAACTGCCCTCAGAATCAATGGCGAATAATGCCAATGAAACATTAGAACAGACGAACAAAATGTTAAGCGGTCTGACACAATCTGTTGCGTCTTTAGAAGGAATCTTAGCGGATGTTGATCAGACACAATTACCGGTCGAAATGACTAAGACATTGCAATCTGTTAATACCGTGTTGTTAGATTTAAAACCATTGGTATTACAAATGCGGAATAAGTCGAATAGTCTCATCTTTGATGACCAGGCTGTTGAAACAATAGAACCGAAAAAAGGGCAATAATGAAACGATTGTTAGTAGCGTGTTGGATTTTGGTGTTAGCAGGTTGTGCGACATCGAGCTCTTCAAATATAAATTATTATTTACTCGATTCAGGTACCAGTGCGGTAACGGGTGGTAAACAAGTCACAGAGCCACGGCCATTAGTGTTGCTAGGTGAGGTTGAATTGAGTGAACTCTTGAGGCAATCGAGCTTATTAGTACAGTTGGAAGATCATCAAATGCACTATGCCTTGCAACATGTCTGGGCGGAACCTTTGTCTGAAGCGATTCCTCGAGCCCTGTTAAAAGATATGCGTCAACGCAGCAATGATTTTAACTTTGAACGTGGTACAACAGAATGGTTTGGTAAAGAAAAATACCGTTTGAAAATTCAAATTGATCAGTTTTACCCAAATGCACAGCAGCAGGTGGTGTTATCCGGCCGTTATTGGCTTACGACGTCGGAAGGGGGCGAGACTTTGGCTCGTGATTTTTCGCTGACTGGTACGCTGACGCAAGATGGTTATGGCCACGCTGTAGTAAAGATGCGCCGATTAGTAGGACTATTATCAGAGAGTTTATTAAGAACATTGTAAGGCTAGGATAGAATATGGATTACGATTGTGACTTGTTTGTTATTGGTGCTGGTTCAGGCGGTGTTAGAATAAGTCGAATTGCTGGTTCATTAAGGGCGAAAGTTGCGGAGTGCCAGGACTATTATATGGGGGAACCTGTGTCAACGTCCAGTGATGTTTAGTCTACGAAATTATTACAAGGAGAATGATGACTTTTATGATTTACATTAATGAGTTAATTCGATGGAGTTAAGTGAGTTTGATTTGTTTACTTGTTCTTTTGACGTTTATGGTACTCATCGATGCGGTGAACGATGGGGATCATTTTAATACGCCAGGCTTCAGCTAATTCAGGTAGCTCCACTGCGGCACGTAATACTCTTTCTTGATCTGGGAATTTACTATCAAAGTAGGCTCGAAATAGGTCTTGAACAGTGATATTAGCGGGATGTTTATAAATAAGTTCTACAGGACTATCCGTAGTCATTGTGCCTGTTTGAATCACGCGAAAGTAAATGCCTGTATGGGCGTAGGCAATGAATTTGTTGAGCATGCTGACGGTTTGGAATTCAAAACTAATTTTATAGCAAGGGATTCTCGGTTGGCTGACTTCGAGGATGCAGTCATTAATTTTAATTTTATCGCCGATGGCTAATTCTGCTTCATCTAAGCCTGAGATACTGAGGTTTTCACCGAATTTTCCGTAGTCGATATGATTTAGGCCGAGTTGCTGTTTCCAATATTCGTGATGATCTGTCGAAAAGCCATAGACTGCTTTGTCATCACCACCATGATTCATTAAGTCGGCTTGTTTATCTCCCGTTAGATTTCCCTTTGTTAATGCAACAGGGCCCTCAACGCGGTGCTTCAAAAAGGCTGAGCGATAAAACTTAAGTTTAAATCGTCTTAATTTTGGTTTAGAGACATTAATGGCTTGTAATTGCATGGTCGTCCGTTATTCGTTATTTTTCATCATGTAAGTTTAACGTGTTTTAATATTTTCCGCATACACTGATTCTTATTTATAAAAAAATTGTGGCATATGCTTGATGACTAGATAAGTTTGGTGATGCCATTTTTTTGGTGTCATCAGCTTGTCAATATAAGTGCATATCATTTATCGAGGTTCAATAATTGAGGCTTCGTTTAGTGGTAAAAATTGCGGTTTTCGGCACGGGTTACGTGGTTTGGCTAATGCCGTTTTATTAGCACAGCATAATCATATTATTGCTGAAAGTGTCACTTATTGATCAAAAGTAATCTCCCATTCTGGGTGTTGAGATAGAAGATTTCCTCGCAAATAAACAACTCTCATTGGAAGCAACAGTAGATCAAAACCTTGCCTATCAAAATGCCGGTTTTGTCATTATTGCTACACCAACAGATTATGCTCCTGACATTAGCTATTTTGATACTAGTTCTGTTCAAGCTGTTATCAAGGATGTAATGTCAATTAACCCTGATGCGTTACTAGTTATGAAGTCTACCGTTCCAGTTGGATATACAAAAAAGGTCAAAAAACAATTTGAGTCTGACAATATTATTTTTTCTCCTGAGTTCTTACGGGAGGGAAAGGCGCTTTACGATAATTTACATCCTTCAGGAATTATGATCGTTGAAAAATCAGAACGCGCTAACTTGTTTGCAAGTCTTCTTGTCCAAGGCTCGATAAAGTACACAATTGAGGTGTTATTCACTGAAGCAACAGAAGCGGAAGCAGTTAAGCTTTTTTCTAATACTTACCTTGCGATGCGAGTCGCTTATTTTCATGAACTCAATAGTTATGCTGAAATGCTGGTTTGAGGACACGTCAAATTATCGAAGGCGTTTGTCTAGATCCGCGTATGGGTAATCACTATAGTGATATTTCATTTGGTTATGGCGGTTATTGTCTACCAAAAGATTCAATGCAACTTCATGATAATCACAAAAAAATACCAAATCGTCTGATTAGTGAGATTATAGATGCAAATACGACACGTGAAGATCATATTGGATTTTCTATTATTAATAAAAACCCACGGTTGTAGGGATCCATCGTTTGATTTTGAAAGTAGGATCAGATAACTTTCGGGTTTCTTCTGTTCAAGGCATTATGAAAAGAATTAAAGCGAGAGGAATAGAGGTTTTGTTTATGAACCAGTTAAATGACTCCACTTTTTTTATTCGGAGGTCGTGACTGATTTAGAAGACTTCAAGCGGCGAAGTGATATTTTAGTCGCTAATAGTTTAAGCGATGATCTTTTTGATGTTGAAGATAAAGTTTATACTCGCGATTTATATTGGTATGGTTGGCTATATTAATGTTTGTACTTTGTGGAACTGAGCTGATTAAGATTTGTTCCAAAGGTCTGACTCATACACGTTTGGAATAATAATTTATGCAAAGTACGCCACAACATAAACCACGCCCGATGATTGATCTTGTGGTCAGCATCCTCTTACCGTCATTTATACTAATGAAGCTAAGTGGTAATGATGAATTGGGTGCTACTGGGGGGTTAGTGGTTGCATTGGCATTCCCAATTAGTTGGGGACTTTTTGAGTTAATAAAATATAAGAAGTTTAATTTTATTGCTTTACTGGGTTTGATCAGTGTTTTATTGACAGGCGGCATAGGACTGTTTGAGTTAGATAACAAGTGGCTGGCGATTAAAGAAGCGGCTATTCCTGGTTTAATTAGTGTTGCCGTTTTAGTTTCAGCTTTTACACCATATCCACTTGTTAAAACATTACTTTTTAACCCTGAAGTTTTAGATGTTGAAAAAATAAAACAAAGGCTTCAAGAGAAAGCAAGTATGCCTTTGTTTGAAAACCGTTTAATGAAGGCAACCTTTTTTGTTGCGGGCTCATTTGGTTTTTCTGCCGTTATGAATTATATATTGGCTAAGTGGATTGTCGTGAGTGCTGCTGGTACCCCAGAATTTAATGAGGAGCTAGGTCAGCTCACTTTATATAGTTACCCGATGATAGCGCTTCCTTCCATGCTGATGATGGGAGGTATATTTTATTACCTATGGCGTACAATTCATGATTTAACTGGGCTCGAACTTGAGGAGGTTTTAGCCTTAAAAGATTGATCAAGATGCTTACTGAAAATGATGATCAATACTAAACGATTAACTTTCTGGATAATACTGTTCTTGAGCTTAACCTCAGCGAAGTGATAGATATAAAAAAACAGCTATTCACTAAGTAAATAACTGTTCATTTATAAACCAACTAATTGGCGCGCCCGGCACGATTCGAACGTGCGACCGCCTGGTTCGTAGCCAGGTACTCTATCCAGCTGAGCTACGGGCGCTTTTTCTGGCAATTATACGGGATTAGTGGCCTAATCTCAATATTGGCGGAGAGCGAGGGATTCGAACCCTCGATAGGGGTAAACCTATACGCCCTTAGCAGGGGCGCGCCTTCAGCCACTCGGCCAGCTCTCCACGAAAGCGGGTAATTATAGTCAGGTCTGGCCCGATTGGCTAGTAATATTTTAACTTTTTAGTTAGCCGTTGTTTTGATCTTTTTCTGCTTGAATTCTGTCGTAAATTTCTTCGCGGTGAACAGGGACTTCTTTGGGCGCATCTACGCCAATTCTGACTTGATTACCTTTAACACCAAGGATATTAACAACAACATCGTCACCGATGATAAGTGATTCTCCAACACGTCGTGTGAGTATTAACATTGTGTACTCCTTACTTTCTCTTTCTGTATTTGAGCAGAAGATTATTGATTTATTATTGGGTTATATAACGTATCTAGTGGGCGATATGCGGGGAATACTACGCTTTTGTTATGAAAAAAGCTATTGTTCTTAATGTAATTAACTATTTTTGTTCGAGTTCAAATGCTTTGTGTAAAGTCCTGACCCCAAGCTCTAAATATTTTTGATCAACGACGACAGAGATTTTGATTTCAGATGTCGAAATCATACTGATGTTAATACCTTCACTGGCCAGTGATTCAAACATAATGTTGGCGATGCCTGCATGTGAACGCATCCCTACACCAACAATTGATATTTTTGTGATTTTGTCGTCACCGTTAACTTCTCTTGCGCCCAATTCATCTGCAGTCGCTTCCATAATGGCCATAGCATTTGGATAGTCATTACGGTGTACTGTGAAGGTAAAATCTGTTGTGCCATCATGTCCAGTATTTTGGATAATCATGTCGACTTCAATATTTTGCTTGGCGATAGGGCCTAAAATTTGTGTCGCAATACCTGGACTGTCGGGTACTCCAAGAATAGTCAGTTTTGCTTCATCGCGATTAAAGGCGATACCTGATATTAGGGCTTGTTCCATTTCGGTTTCCTCGGTAGTGATCAACGTACCGCCGCCATCTTTAAATGACGATAGGACACGCAGTGGTACATTATATTTGCTGGCGAATTCGACACTGCGAATTTGTAAGACTTTAGCGCCTAAGCTGGCCATTTCTAGCATTTCTTCAAAGGTGATTTCATCTAACCTTTGCGCTTCTGGTACGACCCGTGGGTCTGTGGTGTAGACGCCATCGACATCAGTATAGATTTGACATTCGTCAGCTTTTAGTGCGGCTGCTAGCGCGACAGCGGTGGTGTCAGAACCACCTCGGCCCAGTGTTGTGATATTGCCTGATTCATCACAGCCCTGAAAACCCGCGACGACGACAATATGGCCTTTTGCAAGATCAGCACGGATTTTGTCGTCATCAATTTCCATGATGCGTGCTTTATTATGGGTGTTATCTGTCAATATACGTACTTGACTACCTGTATAAGAATTCGCGTGAACACCTTGTTGCTCTAACGCCATGCAAAGTAGGGCAATCGTGATTTGCTCACCGGTTGACAACAGTACATCTAGCTCACGCCCTTGCGGATTGTCGTTGAGTTCGTTTGCTAAACCAACGAGTCGATTGGTTTCGCCGCTCATGGCAGAAACAACAACAACCAAATCGTGACCTTGTTGTTGGAATTGGATGAGTTTTTTTGCGACTTCCTTGATGCGGTCAACTGTGCCGACGGATGTGCCGCCAAATTTTTGTACGATTATTGCCATTGTTAATTATCCAACTGCGCACTGACCCAGTCATTGACTGAGTTAAGGGCATTTTCTAAGTTGTCAGGTTGATTGCCACCACCTTGTGCCATATCCGGACGCCCGCCCCCTTTACCGCCGACTTGTGAGGCGACGTGGAAGACTAAGTCTCCGGCCTTTAATTTGTCGGTGGCGTCTTTCGTGATACCCGCAATTAAGGTGATCTTTTCGCCATCAACAGCAGATAAAATAATAGCAGCCGGTGCCAATTTATTTTTCAGTTGATCGACCGTGTCTCTCAGGCTCTTGGTATCTGCACCTTCAAGTTGTGATGCTAAGACGTTTATACCAGAAATTTGCTGGGCAGAATTCGCTAAATCACTGCCCGCGCTACTGGCTAATTTTGCTTTTAGTGCGTCTAACTCTTTTTCGAGTTGGCGGTTGCGTTGAACAAGTTGCTCTGTTTTCTCTTCGATATTATCTGGTTTAGATTTGATGCTACAGGCAATAGATTGTAGCCGTTGTTGATTTGATTCAACGAGGTCTAATGCTGCTTCACCGGTAACACCCTCAATACGGCGTACGCCTGATGCGATGCCTGTTTCAGAGGTAATTTTTAATAAGCCTATGTCGCCAGTACGGTTAGCATGTGTACCACCACAGAGTTCGACTGAAAAGTCACTCATGCTTAGTACACGTACTTTGGCATCATATTTTTCATCAAATAGGGCCATTGCACCGGATGCTTTAGCTTGCTCTAATTCCATGAGTTCTGTTTCGACAGCATGATTTAATCTGATTTGTTGATTTACCATGCGCTCAACACGCTGTATTTGTTGCACGCTGACAGGTTCAAAGTGAGAGAAGTCAAAACGTAACCGTTCTGCATTTACTAAGGAGCCTTTTTGAGTCACATGGTCACCGATTACCTTTTGTAGGGCAGCATGCAATAAATGGGTTGCAGAGTGGTTTAAAGCTGTGGCTAAGCGGTTGGCTTCATCGATGTGTGCTGTGACAGCGTCACCTACACGTAGACTACCATTTTCTAGTTGCCCAAGATGTGCGAAGGCTTTGCCTTGTTTATGGGTGTCTGTCACATTGAAACATGCTGCATCCGTCGAGATTTGACCGACATCACCTGCCTGACCACCTGATTCTGCATAAAAAGTGGACTGTTCGAGGACGATAATCCCTTGTTGGCCACTATGCAGCTGCTCTACTTGTTGGTCATCAACTAAGATGTGACTTATTTGGCTGATATTTTGATGATGTTCGTAGCCGCAAAATTCGGTTTCACCCTCAATAGCGACTTGCTGAGATAGACCACCAGAAAATTGATTGGCTGATCGGGCTCGTGTACGTTGTGCTTCCATTTCACGTTCAAAGCCTGCGATATCTATGGTGAGATCTCGCTCACGGGCAATATCAGCTGTTAAATCTATAGGGAAGCCATAAGTGTCGTAAAGTAAAAAGACGGTTTCACCAGGGATTTCTTTGTCGGCTAAATTTGCGATGACTTGATCGAGTATTTTTAAGCCGTTGTCTAATGTATTAGCAAAGCGCGCTTCTTCTTGTTTTAATGCACGTTCGACATTAGCTTGTGCTTTAGCCAACTCGGGGAAGGCATCACCCATTTCTGTCACTAAGGGTTCAACCAGTTTATAAAAAAAGGCTTCTTTTAGGCCAAGTTGGTGACCATGTCTGATAGCACGGCGAATAATACGACGTAGGACATATCCACGACCTTCGTTTGAAGGTTGAACACCATCCGTGATCATAAAAGCACAAGAACGGATGTGGTCAGCCACAACACGTAGCGAAGTGTGTGTAGGATCTTTGGTGCCAGACAAAGATTGAATTGACGCGATCAACTGTTGAAATAAATCAATGTCGTAATTGTTGTGTACGTCCTGTAACACAGCAGCAAGACGCTCTAAGCCCATGCCTGTATCGACAGAAGGTTTAGGTAATGGGGCTAATGTGCCATTACTGGCACGATCGTATTGCATGAAGACTAGATTCCAGATTTCAATATAGCGATCGCCATCTTCTTCGGGCGTGCCAGGCGGTCCACCCGCGACTTCAGGTCCATGGTCATAAAAGATTTCTGAACAGGGGCCACATGGTCCTGTTTCACCCATAGACCAGAAGTTATCTTTGGCACCAATGCGAGAAACACGGCCTGGGTCGACACCGATTTCATCTATCCAAATAGTAGCTGCTTCATCATCTTCTTCAAAAACAGTGACCCATAACTTATCGGCGGGTAAGGCTAAGTGAACCGTTAAAAATTCCCAGGCGTATTGAATGGCTTCGCGTTTAAAGTAGTCACCAAAACTAAAGTTACCTAACATTTCGAAGAAGGTATGATGGCGGGCTGTGTAACCGACATTTTCAAGGTCGTTATGCTTGCCACCTGCACGGACACAACGTTGCGTCGTAACAGCACGACTATAGCTGCGAATTTCTTGCCCTAAGAAACATTCTTTGAATTGGACCATGCCTGCATTGGTAAAAAGCAATGTTGGATCGTTCGCAGGCACAAGTGGGCTGCTCGCTACAACGCTGTGGCCTTTTTGCTGGAAAAAATCCAGAAAACGCTTTCTAATATCTGATGAGCTGTTATTCATGTTATTTAACTGTTCAAACTTTCATTGATTTGTTCATGGGTAAAGCCACGATATTGTAAAAACCGTTGTTGCTTAGCGCGGTCTTTAAGGTCCTCGGGCACCTGTTCTCCAAAACGTTTATGTCGTACTGTTATTACTAATTCAAACCAGTCTATCTCGGCTTGTTCGAATGTGGTGTTAATTGTGTCAGTATTAACACCGCGTTCTTTTAATTCTAATCTAATTTTCTGACTACCATAGCCGCGTTGAGAACGGTAACGAAGGTAGTTTTCTGCAAACCGAGCATCACTTTGAATATCGGCTTTAGTCAGCTTTTCGATGATACTATTAATGTCCTCGAGCTCAAATTCTGCTTTGAGCAATTTGGTTCTTAATTCGGCCTGACTGTGTTCACGTCGAGAGAGTAAGTTTACTGCTCGTGCTGTGATGGATTGTGTTGTCACGCCTCAATATTGTCGTCGACATCATCGGTTTCAGTTGTGATAGTATCATCAGGGTTTGGCATCATTATCGCGCGAATTTTAGCGTTAATTTCATCTACCATTTCAGGGTTTTCTTTGAGGTATGTACGGACATTGTCTTTACCTTGCCCGATACGTGTGCCGTTGTAGCTATACCATGCGCCCGATTTCTCGACGATGTCATGTTGGACTCCTAAATCAATCAATTCACCTTCTAATGAAATACCTTCACCATAAAGAATATCGAACTGAACTTGTTTGAATGGGGGGGCCACTTTATTTTTGACGACTTTGACGCGTGTTTCATTCCCTAGTATTTCATCGCCTTTCTTGATAGCACCTATACGGCGGATATCAAGCCGAACGGAAGCGTAAAACTTGAGGGCATTACCACCGGTTGTTGTTTCTGGATTACCAAACATTACACCAATTTTCATTCGAATTTGGTTGATGAAGATAACCAATGTATTCGAACGTTTGATGTTAGCAGTGAGTTTGCGTAAGGCTTGAGACATTAAACGGGCTTGAAGTCCCATATGACTATCACCCATATCACCTTCAATTTCTGCTTTGGGTGTTAATGCTGCAACAGAATCAACAACGACTAAGTCAACGGCACCTGAACGGACCAACATGTCCGTGATCTCTAGAGCTTGTTCGCCGGTATCAGGTTGAGATACAAGCAAGTCGTCAATATTGACACCTAACTTTTCAGCGTAAAGGGGATCTAAAGCATGTTCGGCATCAACGAAAGCCGCAGTACCACCTTTTTTTTGCATTTCGGCAATGGCGTGCAATGTGAGTGTTGTTTTACCTGACGATTCAGGACCATAAATTTCAACGACACGACCACGGGGTAAGCCACCGATGCCTAAAGCAACATCAAGCCCGATTGAACCTGTTGAGACAGCTTCAATATCACGGCTTGCGGCAGAGTCACCGAGGCGCATAACAGCACCTTTACCAAATTGTTTTTCTATTTGGCCGAGTGCTGCACCCAATGCTTTTTTCTTGTTGTCATCCATTTATCAATCGCCTTATTAAGTGGTCTGATGAGTAATCGCCTGATTATCCCATAGAATCTGTTGCGTCTCTAGCGTTTTTAATGATTCCCTCAAATGCTAGGATAAGGGCTTGGCGGCGTACCGCCTCGCGATCGCCTTTAAAGTGGTGTGTGATACTTATTGTGCTTTGGTTTTTTATGGCAAAAGCGAAACAGACTGTGCCGACGGGTTTTTCTGTGTTACCACCTGTCGGGCCAGCGATACCGGTAATAGCAACAGCTATGTCAGCTTGACTGTTTTTTATGGCCCCGTTGGCCATTTCAATGGCGATATTTTCACTGACTGCGCCAAATTTGTTTAGGGTCGTTGCACTGACATTAAGATCACTTTGCTTTGCTGCGTTACTGTAGGTGACAAAACCACGTTCAAACCAGTTGGAACTACCTGCTAAATCAGTACAACATTTAGCTAGCCAGCCGCCTGTGCATGATTCGGCTGTAACAAGGCGATGCTCATTTTCGATCATTAGCTCGGCTAATTGTTCGGATAATTGTTTAAGATGTTCATCTGTTCCACTTTGCATGCGCTACACTATATAGATGGTCAAAAAACAAAATCATACGCCAATGATGCAGCAATATCTCCGTATCAAGGCAGAAAACCCAGGTTATTTATTGTTTTATCGCATGGGCGACTTTTATGAGTTGTTCTTTGATGATGCGCATCAAGTGGCAGAATTATTGGATATCACTTTAACAGCACGAGGCAGTAGTGGCGGTTCGCCGATCCCGATGGCGGGTGTGCCATATCATGCCGCAGATGGTTATCTTGCGAAGTTAGTGAAATTAGGGGTGTCAGTTGCGATTTGTGAACAAATTGGTGACCCTGCAGCGAGCAAAGGTCCTGTTGAACGAGAAGTCGTGAGGATCATTACACCGGGAACATTAACGGAAGAAGCTTTATTAGAAAGTCGTAATGAGAATTTATTAGTCGCGTTATATCAGCATAAAGGCGGCTATGGGTTGTCGACGGCAGAATTGAGTAGTGGCCGTTTTACGGTGAGTCAAGTGGCTTCTTTAACTGAATTACAAGCTGAGTTGGCTCGTCTTAATGCGGCAGAGGTGTTAGTAGACGAATCTGAAGTAGATAATCTGCCTGATTTTGCAAAAACATTACGTATTTTACCTCCATGGCATTTTGATTTGGACTTGGCACGTCGCCGCCTTTGTGAGCAATTTAAAACGCAAGATTTAAAAAGCTTTGCCTGTGATGAAATGGAACTTGGATTAATCGCAGCAGGTTGTTTACTCAATTATGCTCAAGAAACGCATCGAGCGGCATTGCCCCATCTGCGTGGGCTGAAAGTGGAATACGCAACTGATAGTATTCAAATTGATCCGCAGTCTCGCCGTAATCTCGAATTAGAGCTTAATTTGAGTGGTGCTAAAGAAAACACGTTATTGTCTGTATTGGATAAAACGGTCACATCGATGGGTGCTCGGCTATTCAGGCGCTGGTTATTACGGCCCTTACGTGATCAGACAGTATTGAAAGCGCGTCAACAATCCATACAGCAATTACTATCGTTGCAGGGTGTCGAACCCTGCCAACAATTATTGAAGCAATTGGGTGATATTGAACGTGTGTTAGCCCGTATTGCACTGAGAACAGCACGGCCTCGCGACTTTATGCAATTGCGATTGGCTTTAAGCTTGTTACCTGATTTTCACATGGTGTTAAGTGTGTTTGAAACAGCCCGTTTGGTTCAAATTGATTGCGAATTAGGGTCATTTTCCGAGTTACTCACATTATTAAAACAGGCATTGATTGTATCTCCTCCTGTTTTGATCCGTGATGGTGGTGTGATTGCACCTGGTTATGATGCTGATTTAGATAAATTACGAAATATTCGTGATGAAGCTAATCAGTACCTGACTGATTTGGAAACGCGTGAGCGAGAACGGACTGGGGTTGCAACGTTGAAGGTCGGTTATAACCGTGTTCATGGTTATTACATCGAGCTAGGGAAAACCCAGACGTCGGTACCAAGCGATTATGTGCGTCGTCAAACCTTGAAAAATGCTGAGCGATATATCACGCCAGAACTCAAGTCATTTGAAGATCAGGTATTAACAGCAAATGAAAAAGCATTAGCTTTAGAAAAAGCATTGTATGAGGAGCTGTTTGATAAAGTGATGCCAGATTTGCCCGTGTTACAGGTGTCTGCACATGCCTTGGCCGAATTGGATGTGTTAGTTAATTTAGCAGAACGTGCTGAAACGTTAGATTATGTTGCACCCCATTTCACTGATGAGGCCGGCGTCTTTATAGAGCAGGGCCGACACCCAGTTGTCGAACTGTCTACGGAACAACATTTTTGCCCTAATGATTTGCTGCTGTCTCAGCAGAGACGACTATTATTGATTACGGGTCCCAATATGGGCGGTAAATCGACGTATATGCGGCAAACGGCTTTAGTTGTTTTATTGGCCTATATGGGCAGTTTTGTACCGGCTAAAAAAGCAGTGATTGGGCCTATTGATCAAGTTTTCACTCGTATTGGTGCGTCAGATGATATAGCCTCTGGGCGTTCAACGTTTATGGTTGAAATGAGCGAGGCCGCGACCATTTTAAATAATGCGACTGAACATAGTTTGGTTCTAATGGATGAAATAGGACGGGGTACGAGTACATTTGATGGTTTGTCGTTAGCTTGGGCGTGTGCAGAAAAATTGGTACGTGATATTGGCGCTTATACCTTGTTTTCGACGCATTATTTTGAATTGACACAAATTCCCGTTGCTTACGATAAAGCAGAAAATGTTCATTTAGATGCGATTGAGCATGGAGACAAAGTGGTATTTTTGCATCAGTTAAAGCCGGGGCCGGCAAATCAAAGCTATGGTTTACAGGTCGCGCAATTAGCTGGCGTGCCGCAAGATGTGATTCAGACAGCGAAAATAAAGTTGGCGGAGCTAGAAACCACACGTCAACAATTACCCAAGTTAACGCTAGTGAAGCAGACAGACTTGTTTAGTGCCGTGTCGGAACCATCTGAATTGGAAGTCAAACTGGGTGCATTAGATTTAAATGATGTAACGCCAAAACAGGCATTGGACGCTTTATATCAATTACAAATGTTGTTAAAAGACTAGTATTGAATACAGTTTTGTACGAGTTGTTCTAGCCTTCGTTGGCCCAATTGATTCATCAGGGCGATATTATCTTCAGGAATTTGACCTGTATCTGGATAGGCTGAAATTGCTTTTTCTAGACTACTTTCTTTTAATAGATGCAGTAAAGGGAAAGGGGAGCGGTTGGTGTAGTTTTCAGGGTCCATGGGGCTGGTACCTGCAAATTGATAGTGTGGATGAAAGCTAGCAAGTTGGAGGATACCTTTGTAGCCGAGTGCTTGGAGCCGCTGTTCTGCTGGATCTAAAAAAGCATTGTAATCCTCAAAGTTTTGCAAAACATGTGGATGAATAAGCAAGGTTGTTTCAATGTCAGTGTTATTGACGAATTCTGTTGCTGCTTGTTCGAGTTGGGTTAGCAAGGATTGCGTATCGTTACTGTGGCAGACAATATAGTGCACGCGGTTTTTAATGACTTCGCGTTTGGCAAAGGGGCAGAGGTTAAGTGCAATGACGATACTTTCTACCCAACGCTGGGTAGCGAGAATGAAAAGCTTATCTTGTTCTCTCACAAGTCTGCACTGTCAATCGTGATGGGCATACCAATCTCGATATGTCCATTGCTTATAATCGTAGCACGGATGCCTGCCTTGTCTGTAAAGACCTTGATGACTTGTTGCTGGGAAAGGTTGTCGTTAGTGAGTTTTTCGCCGAGTGAGCGACAGGGCTGACATTGTTCGATACCGAGTAGTTTGACTTGGCCGATATAAAAAGTTTGGCCGACTAAGGGTTTTAATTCAATGCCTTGGGTGATAAGGTTACGCCTAGTATCTTGAATATTAATATTTTGTTGTTGGCATTGATTAAATAGCGCGATGTTCTCACCTTCAATCAAGGATATGTTTTGGCCTGGCCATCGATGTTGGTCAAAATTTCTATCGCCGATAATGCCTTTTTGAGCGATGACCTCTATTTTTGTAACAGATTGTTGTTCGGCTTCAGATTCGGGGGCAAGAAATATCGCTTGTATCATGTGAGTACCTGTTGCAGCCAATGGGAAATATCTTCTATTTCTTGGTAATGGACCTCGTGTCCCATCGGGTAGCTCTTGTATTCAGGTGCGTAATTTTGCTTTATTAATTCAGCTTCAGCAAGTTTGGCCAATGGTTCAGTGACAATTTCATCATGAGTACCTTGAAAAATATGAATAGGGATAGTTTTATTAGCAGGGTGAAGTTGAATGGTCTTGTAGGTAGCGAAGTAGCTGGAGAGCGACATCAGCCCCGCTAAGGGTTTGTCAAAGCTTAAGCCTGCTTCAAAAGCAACTGCGCCACCTTGAGAAAAACCGGCTAAAACAATGTTATCACTGGCAATACCGTTTTCCATTTCACGTTCAATTAAATTTTTGATGGCTTGTGCTGACGCCATAATTTGTGGTGTGTCGATTTTTCTTTCCATATCCATCGCATAGATGTCATACCAAGCAGGCATCACTACACCATTATTGATAGTGACAGGCAATGGAGGGGCATGGGGAAAAATAAAGCGAATGCCTAATGCTTCCGGAATAGTGAGCCTAGGGATGATCGGTACAAAATCGTGGCCGCTAGCGCCTAAACCATGAAGCCAAATAACAGCTGCACTGATATTGTCTGATGTTTCCACCATTTCACAGGGTAAGTAGTCCATGCTTACTATCTTAAATTAAGATTCTAGATCTGGATAGACAGGGACGCGGTTTCTACCTTTATTTTTTGATTGGTAGAGTGTTTCGTCTCACTGTGCAATCAGTTCTTCAAGAGAAATTTTCTTATTGAGTTCAGTGATACCGATATACCGATACTGATAGTGACTGACTTATCTAGCTGATAAGGGTGTTGCAACATTTCTATTTTACTGCGAAGTCTTTCAGCTAGTGCATGGGCTTTTAATAAATTGGTTTCTGTTGAAATTAGTAAAAACTCTTCACCACTAATACGCCTAAGGCTGTCCGTGACACGTAGGCCAGAATTGATGCTTTCAGCAATGATTTTTAGTACCGCATCACCAGTACCATGACCAAAGTTGTCATTGATTTGTTTGAAGTTATCAATATCGATGGCTAAGCTGCAGAATGATCTGTAAAAGCGGATAGCACTATGCCACTCTTTCATTGCGAATAGCATGATAGAGCGACGGTTGTGGATACCAGTGAGCTCATCCCGAGTTGCTAGTAGTTGCATGGCTTTGGCGTGTTTTTTAGAACGTGTCAAAAGGGCGGTAATAAGAGAAATGACGACTAAAGCTAGGGCGATTAGAAGGTATTGTAATTTTAAGGTGGTTTGATGGTATTTGAGTTCTTGTTATAGTTGCTCGTTTATTAGGGCGAGTTGTTCGTTTCTGATGCAAAACGTTGAGTTTCAAACTGTGATTGCAGACGTTGTGTCACTTCTTTGTTTTGTTGTTCGAGCAGTTGTTTTTGCAAAGAGGTATAACGCTGATGATGTTTAAGTGCTTGTTCAAGGTCGGCCATTTTCATATGTTGCGCTTAAGCCACGATGCGTAAGCATAAGGGCTTTGCTGAAAGGTTGTTTTTGAAGCACTGAAAGGGCCACTAAATAATCTTCGATAGTTTGTTCAAAGTGTCCTTGTTCATCGGCGATGTCACACAGATGACGCTGTACTCTTGGTGCTTCTGTCTTATCATGGATAGCAACAAATAATTGCAGTGGTTCTCTTAAATATTTTTTGGTCGTATTATTCTTTGATTGTGCTTGCACGTTGACATCCATTGCTTTTAATGCGGAGGCGATACCGGCGTCGTCAGCGAGTTCTCGGCTAAGTTTGAGAGAGGCTTTAAAATTTTTGTTGGCTTTAGAGAATTGTTTACGAGAGGCGTTAACGTGTCCTAAATTGAAGAGGCTAACAGACAGCGCGCCTTTGTCATTACTTGCTTTATCCAGCTTTATCAGTTCGGTGAAATAGCGATGGGCCTGCTCTAGTTGGCCTGTATTGTAGTAGACATTAGCCATTGAGTTGAGAACATCATTGTGGATGGCTTGATTTTCTGGAGTGTTTTTGTTGTCGTAAGCTTTGTTATGTAATTCTAGTGCATGCTGTATATGGGAATCAGCGCGTTCGATTAGCCTTTATAAAATAAAATTTGCTTAGGGTTCCGCTGTTGCTATTTGTTCGGCGTAGCTGTTGCTACCAAACATGAGTAGGACAATGAGGCAGAATAAGGTAATACAGTCAGTCGTGTGAGCATGTCGCTTCTTGCACTCCTATCAGGCAAGTTGGGTTAGACGAATGGTGCCTATTATTGTGTTATAAACTACTGATAGTTAATGTGTTCCAGTACTCAATTTACGTAATTAGGTGGTGTTTTAAAGCTGGTAAGGTTCAATGCCGGTGGCGGCATTTGCACATGATAACCTTGGGTTTGTAAATTTTTGATGACCGTTGTGATATCTTCACGTGCTAGTGGTTTATCTTCTGACAAGCACACTTCCATAACGAAAATGGGTTCTTTTCCCATCGAGTCGTAAAGTGCCTGAGGTATTTCTGAAAAGTCATCTTTGTTGGGGATGTAGAGATAGAGTTCGTCTTTACGGCTACTTTTGTATATATATGTGTTCATAAGTTAGCGCTTATTGGTCCTAGTTTGAGATGGGTGGATGATAAATAATCTGAACAGTAGTACCATCAGGGTCATAGCAATAAAAGCTTCTAGCTCCGTCGCGGTGTGTTCTGGGAGGTTGTTTCATTTTCACTTTGTGCTGGTTTAAAAATGTAAACCATTCGTCAACCTGTTCTGCTGTTTGGATAATGAACCCAATATGGTCAAGTTTTTGTTCTACTTGAATCTGTGTTTTATCGGTTCGATGAAGGGCAAGGTTGTCATTTCCAGATGTTATATAGAGATTATCTCTATCTGGTCGCCATTCGATGGCCATGCCCATTAAATGAGTATAAAAATGTTCGCATGCTTCAAATTCTTTTACGAATAGGGCGATATGTTTTAAACCTTGTGTTGGTGCCGGTCTTTTTATCGTGACGTTCATGATGTTTGTTTATTTTCTGTAGCGGTGTCAATGATGACATAGTCATGGGTCACTTCAGCGGCTTTTCCTAGCATCAGGGAGGCTGAGCAGTACTTTCCTGCGGATAAAGAGACCGCACGTTTTACTTGGCTTTCCTTGATATTGTCGCCAGTAATGATGAAATGAACATGGATGTGTGTAAAGATTTTTGGTATTTTTTCGCTGCGTTTGGCAGAAATTTCAACAACACAATCCTCGATATCTTGCCGTGATTTTTTTAACATTTCGACAACATCAAAACTGGTGCAGCCCCCAAGTCCTAGCAATAGCAACTCCATAGGGCGTATTCCCGTGCCGTGGCCACCTCGTTCTTCTGGCCCATCCATGATCAGACTGTGGCCCGTACCTGACTCGCCAATGAATTGTACGTCTTCTATCCATTTCACTCTTGCTTTCATTCGTTCATAACCAATAGTTGATAAGTTAACTTGATTTTGCCATATTTAGTCTGAATATAGTTATAAATTGCTTTGCAATAATGACATTCTTAGCTTCCGACTATGGATTATTTGGAGAGGATGGGTAATAAATGGATTATATAAATACAAACAAATAGAAGAAGATTTAGCCGACTTTTTTCGTGTTTGCCACAGTAAACATTACACGGTCAAATCAACATTAATTCGCTCAGGTGATTCTGCTGACACGCTCTATTATCTTCGTGAAGGTTCTGTCACTATTGTGATGGAAAATGAAGAAGGTGAAGAGATGATTGTTGCTCATTTGAATCAAGATGACTTTATAGGTGAGATTGGTGTGTTTTTCCTGAAATCATTGATAGAACTGTGACGGTGAGTGCCAAGACTGATTGTCGTGCCGAAGAAATTACTTATCAGCAAGGTAAACCCATGTTGAATACGACCTTAAAAAAGAGTGCTACCCAAGTTTATTAACGTTACTAGCTGAGAATATGGCTAATCGTTTATTATCAACAACACGTAAGGCGAGTGAATTGGCATTCTTAGATGTAACCCGTCGTGTCACTGCAGCATTAAAAGAATTAACTGCACAGCCTGACGCGATGAAACACGAAGAAGGTATGCAAATTAAGGCAACACGACAAGAAATTAGTTGTATGGTCGGTTGTTCTCGTGAAATGGCCGGGCGTGTATTGCGTAGCTTACAAGATCAAGGTCTTGTTTGGGCTCGTGGTAAAGCGATGATCATTTATGATCACGAGCAAAAAAAACCTGCTGTTGTCGTCGATTAACTGAATAATGTGCTGAGCTGATGGCCGGGGTCATCAGCTCGCATAAATGCTTCTCCAACTAAAAAACCGTTAACATCATTGTCACGCATTAATGCCACATCTGCTGGCGTATGAATCCCACTTTCTGTGATGACGGTATGCCCATCTGGTATCCGATTTAATAAATCCAACGTTGTTTCTAAGCTGGTCTCAAACGTGCTGAGATTACGGTTGTTGATACCAATTAATGGTAAATTTAAGAATAGGGCGCGTTCTAATTCTTCAAGGTCATGAACTTCGACCAATACGTCCATATCTAAATACATCGCTAGATCACTGAGTTCACTTAGCTGTTGATCATTTAGTGCTGAAACAATCAATAGAATACAGTCAGCATTAATTGCTCTGGCTTCGTATACTTGGTATGGGTCGA
>Ga0233398_1000172_pt1 | contig 44786 bp, 57 predicted proteins | sample 38DmetaG_FD_182697 | JGI IMG/M metagenome (GOLD analysis project Ga0233398, IMG submission 182697) | Seawater microbial communities from Monterey Bay, California, United States - 38D | ecosystem: Environmental > Aquatic > Marine > Coastal | place: USA: California | collected 2016-10-02
ATAAAAGAGGTTCTAGGCTTTGGAAAGTAAAGTGTTAATTAACCCTAAGTATATATCTTTGTTTAGCGAAGATAGTAGATACTATGTAGTAACTGGTGGCCGTGGTTCAGGTAAGTCATTCGGAGTTACTATGTTCTTACTTGCATTAACTTATGAAGTAGGGCATACAATTCTATTTACAAGGTACACTTTAACATCTGCTCACGTTTCAATTATACCTGAGTTCTTAGAAAAATTAGAGTTAATTGATGCCTATAAAGATTTTCATATTACAAAGGATGAAATAATAAACCTAAAGACTGGGTCAAAAATTTTATTTAAAGGTATTAAAACAAGTTCAGGACAACAAACTGCATCTTTAAAGTCATTAAGTGGGGTTACTACTTGGGTACTAGATGAAGCCGAAGAGTTAACGGATGAAGAAATATTCGATAAGATAGATTTATCTATAAGACATAAGGAAAAACAGAATAGGGTTATACTTGTTTTGAATCCAGCAACTAAAGAACATTTTATTTACAATAAATTCTTTCAACATAAAGGAGTTTCTGCTGGGTTTAATGGCACTAAATTAGATACTACATTTATTCATACTACCTACCTAGACAATCTTAAACACTTATCTGAATCATTTATTAATCAAGTTGAAGAAACAAAGAAACGTAGACCTGAGAAGTATAATCACACTATCTTAGGTGGGTGGTTAGATAAGGCTGAGGGTATAATCTTTAACAACTGGAAGCTAGGAGAGTTTAAGCAAGTTTCTACATCTGTGTTCGGTCAAGATTATGGATTTAGTAATGACCCTAGTACATTAGTTGAAACTGCAGTAGATGTATCTAACAAGGTTATTTATGTTAAGTTACACGTTTATAAGACACATCTAACAACAAGCGAACTAGCAATACTAAACAAGCAAAATGCTGGTATCAATTTAATCATTGGAGATAATGCAGAACCTAGACTTATAAGTGAATTAAAAAGTAAGGGTTGTAATATAGTACCTTGTGTAAAGTATGCAATTAAAGAGGGTATAGCATTAATAAAAGATTACGATTTAATCATAGATGAAAACTCAACAGACTTAATTAAAGAATTGAATAATTACGCTTGGTTAGAAAAGAAGAGTGAGACTCCAGTAGATAAATTTAACCATGCTTTAGATGCACTTAGGTATGCAGTAACCTATCAATTAGTAAATCCAAATAGAGGTAAGTACAACATTTTATAAAGAAATTAGTTAATAAGTATGAAATATTTAAAGGATGGTTTTATGCACTTTTGTGTAGGTTATGCAATAGGTGATATTATAATTAATATTTTTAAATAAGTATGAAAGTTAAATTAACAATTCCAACATCATTAAGCGAAATAAGACTAAAAGATTATGTTCGATTTATGAATGTAGTTAAAGGTTCAAACGATACTGAGTTTATCAATCAAAAGATGGTGGAGTGCTTTTGTGGAATAGATTTAAAAGATGTAGCTAAGATAAGCCTAAAAGATTTAGATGGACTTGTAGAGCATTTCAGTAACCTATTTGAAACTAAAGGAGATTTTAAAGAGAAGTTTGTTTTGAATGGTGTTAAATATGGTTTCATTCCTAACTTAGATAAGATTACCAATGGTGAGTACATGGATATAGATAGTAATATTTCAGATGTAAACAACTATCATATCTTAATTGGTATAATGTATCGTAGAATTATTGGGGAGTTTAAACATAAATACGAGATAGAAGATTATGATTCTGATAAGATAGATTTTGAAGTCTTTAAAGATGTAACCTTAGATATAGTGCTTCCAGCGTTGGTTTTTTTTTATCGTTTAGGGACAGAGTTGTTAACGGTTTTACCTCGTTTTTTGGAGGAGGAGGTGAGCAAAATGAATACAGCGAAGAGTACCAATTCGGAAGAAAATGGGGATGGTATCAATGCTTATATACACTCGCTAAAGGAGATGTTACCAGACTTGATGAAGTTAGCAGAGAAGAACTTTTTAAGTCATTAACATTACTATCATTTGAAACTGAAAAAACAAAGATTGAAATAAACCAAGCTAAAAAAAGAAATAAACAATGATAGACTACTTTAACATAACGGATAGGATTAAAACTGCATTACTAGCAGAACCATTTTGCAATACAGTTACTAAAGGAGGTATTGATAGGGTTATGAATGCCAAACAAGATATGTACCCTTTATCTCACTTAATGATTAATTCATGTACACCAAATGGTAATACTTTATCTTACAATGTATCTATTTTAGCTATGGATATAGTAGATATTTCTAAAGAAGAAACAACCGATATTTTTATTGGTAATGATAATGAGGACGATGTGTTAAACGATATGCAGTTACTTCTTATAAGAATAGTAAAGTTGTTGGAAGCTGGAAGTTTATACGATGAACATTACACTTTAGGTAGTGCCAACTTAGAGCCTTTTATGGATAGGTTTGAAGATGCAGTTGCTGGTTGGACTTTGACAGTTGATATAATCGTACCAAATGGAATGACTAAATGCTAGATAGAGAAGAAACACAAAAGTCATTAGACAAGTTCAGAAAGTATGTTGTTCAGCAAGCTAAATCAAATCTTAGTAAGTCCAAAAAGAATAGCTCTAAGAAGTTGTATAATAGCATTAATGGTGTTAGCAAGGTTAATCCTAACTCAATTAGCTTATACTTTGAGATGCTTGATTATGGTGTTTACCAAGATAAGGGAGTAAATGGTTTAAAAAAAAACTACAATGCACCTTACTCATATAAAAAAGGTGTTCAAAGTAGGCAAATGCTAAAGAACTTAGATAGGTGGATTGTTAAAAAGGGTATAGCACCAAGAGATAAAGATGGTAAGTTTATTAACCGACAAGGTTTAAAGTTTGCTATTGCTAAAGGTATATTTAAGAATGGAATTAAACCAAGTTTATTTTTTACTAAACCTTTTGAGAAGGGTTACAAAACACTTCCTAATGAGTTAATAGAAGCATACGGGTTGGACATAACGAAAATATTTACAGATACAATAGATACTAAGAAATGACAAACATATACACTAGAAGCCCTTATATTATTGAGATAAACGAAACTAGTCAAGTATCAACTAAATTAGAATTATTTATTATTGGTGGTGATGGAACTTTACCAACCTCTCCTAGTTACACGCTAAGTAAGTTAATAGCTTCATCTAACGTACCAAGTACAACTTACGATATAAGTCCTTACATTCGTGAGTTTATGACTTTTAACGACCTTGTAAGTGCATACGGTAGCAGCTACTTAAATACTAACCAATTTGCTCAAGTCCAAGTTAAGAGATATAAGACAGTAGGAACAACAGAAACTTTAATTGATACAACTAATTATTATGCTTTTGATGGTTACGGATATTATGAAGAGGGTTCTAATGCAGATTTAGGGAGGTCTTTAATGACTGAAGGAACGTATCACTATTTATACGATAGCTCTATTAATTTAGCTACTGACTTTTTAGAAGTTCCTAGTTCGATAGGAGTACCTCTAGATGGTGCAGCGAGTGAGGAATACAAAGCTACTTACACAAATTTAGTTAGTGGTGCTTCGGTTAGTGTTGTTTTATCAAACTTATTAGACGGTGGAGGTACTTATAACTTCCCTAGACAATTTCCAACGGTTTACTCAAATTATTATGCAGATGGGAATAAATTAGAAATAATAGATAATAATACAACAACAGTTTTAGGGACATACTACTTTTACCCTAAAGAAGCGTGTAAATACACTCCAGTTAAGTGTGATTTTGTAAACAAGTTTGGGCAGTTTCAGAGGTTATGGTTTTACAAAGCGAAAAACGAAAGTATTAATGTAAAATCTAGTGAATATAAAAGTTTACAAAGTTCAATCACTTCTTATAACCAAATGCAAGGTCAAAAGAAAGAGTTTAATATTAATGGAGTTGAAAGTATAAAGGTTAATACTGATTGGGTGGATGAAGATTTTAACAATACTTTAAAAGAAATAATGCTTTCAGAAAAGATACTTATTGATGACAAACCAGCTAAGTTAAAGACTAAAAGCACCGAGTTATTTAATAACATTAACACGAAACAAATTAATTATACTTTGGAGTTTGAATATAATTTTAATACTATCAACAACGTAAAATGAGAACAGTACAACTATACATTGAGGGAGAAAGGGATAGTGGGAATTATAGCGAGGTCGAGTTATTTAATGATGAAAGCATTAACCTTTCTTTGTCCGTTCAGAACATACAAGATATATCAAAGGTATTTACTGACTTTTCCCAAAGTTTTACAGTACCAGCAAGCACAACAAATAATTCAATATTTAAGCACTTTTATGAGAATGCAGTAGATTTAGACCCTGCATTAATTGACCAAAGATTAAAGCGTAATGCTTACATTGAAATTGATAGAACACCTTTTAGGAATGGTAAAATACAATTAGAGAAAGCAAATTTAAAAGACGGTCAAGCGCAAAGTTATTCTATTACATTTTACGGAGATTTAGTTACGTTAAAAGATACGTTTAGTGATGACAAGTTAAGTGATTTAGATTTTGATAGTTTAAACCATGAGTTAAATGGTAGTGAAATTTATAATCGTATAACAGATGGGACAACAGATTACGATATAAGATACCCTTTAATTACTTCAGATAGCCTTTGGAGTTATGGTAATAGTACAAGTACCGACATATCTACATCTACTGGTAGAATAAGTTATTTAGATTTATTTCCAGCTTTAAAAGTTGCTAGAATATTTGAAGCTATTGAAAGTAAGTATAGTATTAATTTTAATGGATTATTTCTAAGTGATGAAAGATTTACAAATTTATTTTTGTGGTGTAAAAATAGAGAATCTTCAGAAATTCAAACAGACACGCAATTAATAAATATTTATGATGATGGAGGTTCTTTTCCATTTAGCACATCTGCAAATGATGTTACGGTACAAGGTAATCCTATATTTTCAAGTGGTTCAATTAGTGTTTCTTTAAATGTTACATTTGCTCAAAACTTAAATAACTATTTTATACAAGTTTACGTTAATGATTCACTTCATCAAACAATAGAGGGAAGTGGTATAGGTTCTTATTTATTGTATACTAATACAGATGTTAGTAGTTCTTTTCCTAATAAAGTGAAATGTTTTATTTATGGTTCAGACGATATTGTTATAAATAGTAATTATGTTTACGATAGGTCAGTAGTTGATTTTACAGGTGCATATACTAGAACTACTGCAACTGGTTTGAATTTAGCAAATAATTTAGTAGCTAACACGAATCTTAAAACGTATATGCCAGACATGAAAGTTTCTGACTTCTTTAGTGGTGTCCTAAAACAATTTAATCTTACTTGCTATCCTTTATCAATTAACACTTTTGAGATTGAGCCTTTGGACTATTGGTATCAAAAAGGGGCACTAAACGACATTACTAGCTTTGTCGATGTGGATAGTATAGATGTTGCAAAAGTGCCACTATACAAGTCGATTAATTTCGAGTATGAAGAAAGTGAAAGTTTTTTAAATGTAGAGTATAAAAATAAATTCTCAAAGGGTTACGGTGATATAAGAACTAATTACGATTTTGATGGTTCAGACTTTGAGGTTAAAGTACCTTTTGAAAATCTAAAATTTGTAAAGTTTAACAATCAAGATATTCAAGTTGGTTATGCTTTAAATTCAGATTATGAGCCTTACATTCCTAAGCCTATACTTCTTTACATGAGAGAAGAAACAAGTATAAATAACATTAAATTTTTTGATGGTTCAACAGAAAGCAATATAACTGAATATATGCCTTTTGGTCAAGATTTTAATAGTAATGGATTAGAGTATTCTTTAAATTTTAGTCAAGATATAAGTAGTTTTTTACTTCAGCCAGCACCTAACTCGATTTATTCTATTTATTACAACAACTACTTACAACAGTTATTTAACTATAAGAATAGGTTAACAAGTATTAAGGCTAATTTTCCAACTTCTTTAATAACCAACTTAAAACTAAACGATAGATTAATAATTAGAGATAAAAGATACATCATAAACAACATTAAAACCAATTTAACTAGTGGAGAAGTTGACCTAGAGTTATTAAATGATTTTAGAGAAATTTCCAACGCAAATGTAACGAATGAGTTACTACCAATAGGTGGAGTTATTAACGTGCCAGTATTAGTTGAAAACAAAGTTGAAAGTGTTACTGCTACAACTCCAACAGTAGGAATTACTCTAGGTGCTACAACAACCTTTACAAGTGATGGCTTTTTAGAAGTTACATATCCAGCTAATCCAAATGGAGGGTTTGAAAGGATAACAGAAGATAGTCAAGAAAGAGTTACCGAGAGAATAGATACAAGACGTTCCGAAAGTGGAAGCGAATATATTATAGAAATTGATTTAGAAAGCACCTATTTCAACGGAGATACAAAAAATGAAAGTTTATTTTATATACAAGGGTTATGATAAGAAATATATTAAAATTACTAAGGGAGTTTGATTACATGGTAGGTAGCGAGGTAATCGACATAGCGAAAGGTAAAAACGAGATTAATTATAGTTTTAGTGAGTTGTACAAACAAAGAAAAAGAGAGTTAATAAGTAAGAAAATTAATAAGTAATGGCAGAAACTAGAACGATAAACTTAGAAGTAAAAGACAATGCAGAAGCAAGTGCAAAAGACTTTCAAAAGTTAGCAGATAACATTGAAAAGTTAACGGAAAGTATCTCTAGTTTAAATAAAGAGAGTGAAAAAACAAGCGAATCAATAGAAGATATTAGTAAATCTTCAAAAGGTGCAGAGAGTGGAATCCGTAAAATAGGTAAAGGAATTAAAGGCATTGGGTTAGCTTTTAAAGCTGCTGGAGTAGGTTTAATTATTACTGCTTTTTCTTTACTTAAAGAAGTATTTACACAGAATCAAAAGGTTGCAGATGCTTTAAGTTCAGTATTTGAAACTATATCTATCGTTTTTAATGAAGTTACAAGAGTAGTTACTGAGGTGTACGATGCAGTTAGTGAAGCTACTGGTGGTTTTGACGCACTAGGAAAGGTTATGGGTGGTCTTTTAACCTTAATTATAGCACCATTTAAAGCTGGATTCTTTGGTATTAAACTAGCAGTTGAACAAGTACAGTTAGCATGGGAAACATCATTCTTTGGTGATAATGACCCAACTACAATAAGTAACCTTAGAGATAGAATAAAGGAAACTAAAAACGATTTACTTGATGTAGGTAAAGCAGTTGTACAAGCTGGAGGTGATATAGTAACGAACTTTGTTGAAGCAGTAGGTGAAGTAGGTACTATGGTTACTGAAACTGCAAAAGGTATTAGTGATATTTCAATAAAGGCAGCGTTTGAACAAGCAAAATTAAATGTAGAGGTAACGAATAGGGCTAAGATAGCAGCAGCACAACAAGGATTATTAATTGAACAATATGATAGAGCAGCTGAAAAACTTAGACAAGTAAGAGATGAAGAACGTAATTCTATTGATGAACGTATAAAGGCAAATAATGACTTAAACGAAGTATTAAACAAACAAGAAGAAGCACTTTTAAAACAAGCAGACTTACAAATCCAAGCTGCTAGGAATGAGGTTAAGAAGTCTAACAATATTGAAAACCAAATAGCATTAACAGAAGCTTTAGCAAATAGAGAGGGAGTACTTGCACAAGTTGAGGGTTTACGTTCTGAACAGTTAGCAAATGATTTAGCTTTAAATAGGGAAAAATTAGAACTTACACAATCATTAATTGAAAGCGAAGCGACTTTATCAAATGAACAAAAAAGATTTGAAGCAGAACGTATAGAAGATGAAGATAAAAGATTAGAAAAGTTAAAAGAGGTTATAGAAGAAGAAAAAGAAATTGAACTTTCTAGGTTACAACTTAAAATAGATAGTTACAAAGAGGGTACGCAAGCAAGGCTAGATGCTCAAATTGAATACAATGAAACTAAGCAACAACTAGACCAAGAGTTAGCAACTTTAGAAGATGAACAAAATAAAAGGTCAGTAGAAAGAACAAAAGCTACACAAGAGCAAAAGTATGCTGCAGTTAAAAGCACTTTATCTAGTATAAGCAACTTAGCTGAATTATTCGCTGGAAAGTCTAAGAAACAACAAGAAAGAGCATTTAAAGTTCAAAAAGCAGTTAACATTGCACAAGCTACAATAGACACTTACAAGGCTGCTAACTTAGCTTTAGCATCTGCACCACCTCCATTATCTTTTGCTTTTGCTGGTGCTGCTATTACTGCAGGTTTACTTAACGTTAAAAATATAGCAAGTCAAAAGTTTGATAGTGGCTCTGCTGGTGGTGGCTCATCTGCTCCTAGTGTTGGTGGAGGCTCTGCTCCTCAATCTATACAGCCTAGATTTAACATTGTTGGGGATAGTGGTGTGAATGAATTAGAAGCGTTAAAATCACAACCAAGTAAAGCCTATGTAGTTAGTGGGGAGGTTACAACGCAACAAGCACTCGATAGAAATAGACAAAGAAATGCAACACTTTAATAAAAAATAGTTAATAGATATGAAAAGAGATTTACAAGAGATTGAACTAACAATTAAAGACGAATCCGATGGGGTTTTTGCAATTAGCCTTGTGGATAGTCCAGCAATAGAGGAAAACTTTATTATGCTTTCAAGTCAAGAGGTAGAATTGAAAATCTTAGATGAAGAAAAACGTATCGTTGTTGGTTTTGCCTTAGTGCCAGAAAAGAGAATTTACAGAAGAGTAAAAGACAAAGAGTTTAATATCTATTTCACAAAGGAAACAGTTGCACAAAGTAGCGAATTGTTTATGAAAAAACTAAACCTTAATAAATTTACTACTGAACACGAAAAGGAAGTTAAAGGAATAAATGTTATTGAAAGTTGGGTTGTTGAAGATGCTAAAAACGATAAGTCAAACATTTATAATCTAGGTGCAAAAGGTGGAGAATGGGTGGTAATGTCTAAAATCTACAACGATGAAATTTGGAACGATATTAAAGAGGGTAAATTCAAAGGTTACTCAATTGAGGGTATGTATGATGGCTTTGATAAGTTAGAAGCTAGTGAAGAAGAAAGCGAGGAAGTAGAAGCAATTAAAGAATTTTTAAAGACTATTTAGAATGGCTAAAATAAGTAATTTAACGGAGGTTACAACCTTATCAAATGATAATGAATTTGTAGTAAATGATTCAACACCCGAAACTAAAAAAGTAACCTATGAAAGCCTTAAAACTAATTTAGGTCTACCATACAAGGAAATAGCCTTATTGGTTTCTCAAAATGGAACAGATGCACCAACAGTAACGGAGGTTTTTAATAATTCTGGTGCTACAATAAATGCAAGTAGACTTGCAACTGGAACTTATTTATTAAGTCTTTCAGCTTCTTTATTAACGTTGGAAAAAACAGCTATAATAGCTAACAATGTTAGATTTCCTTATTTAATACAAGCTACAAGGAATGGTGCAAATACAATTTTAATTGGCACATATACAACAAGCACAACAAGTGATACGGTGCTTTCTAATGACAGTATAATAATAAGAATATATGAGTAATAAATAAATGAAAAATGGCTAAAAAAAAGACAGTAAGCAAAACAAGTCCAAAGGGAGGCAAAAGAGGTTGTTTGTGTGATGATGGTAAGTATAGAGCAGAGTGTTGCGATGGTACATTACAGAATCAAGGCATAGGTAACACAGAGAATCAAAGAGAAAGTGTTAAGGTAGATAATAGAACAGAACGTTCAAACACCTACTCAAGAGGTTAAAAATGTAACAGTTAAATTTTAAATAGTTAATAAGTATGAAAAGCATATTAGAACAAGTTTACGGAGTTGAACTTAAAAGTCAAAAAGTTGAGTTAGGAATTACAGAGGCATTAAACGCTTTTAAGACTGGAGCTAAATCTAAAGTTAATTCTGCGGCTAATGAGATACTTAGCGGTATAAAGGAATTAGATAAGATTTTAGTTAAAATGAAAAATGTAGAAAAAGATTTAGACATTAGTTTATCTAATGAAATAAATTCTATAAAAAAAACAGATTCAAAAGCTAGGGAGGCATTAAAAAAAGCTGAGTCTTTAATTAGTGATTTATCATCAATATAATAAATAAGTATGAAAAAAGAAGTAAAAGACGCTTTAAACACACTTAAAACCTTTTTAGGTATGGAAGTAAAGCTAGAACAAATGATGTTAGTAGATGGTGTTACAACTATCGAATTCGACATCTTAGAAGCTGGACAATCTATTATGATTGTAAACGAAGAGGATAGAGTTCCACTTCCTATTGGTGAGTACGAATTACAAGACGGTCAAATTCTAAAAGTTTTAGAAGATGGTGTTATCGGTGAGATTGGTGCTAAACAAGAAGAGGTTGAGCAACCTGAGCAACCAGAAGTTGAGGAAGAGGTTGAAATGGAAGTAGAAAAACCAACTGCTAAAAAAGTAGTAGAATCAACAGTAAAAGAAACTCACTTCTCTAAAGAAGAAAAAGAAAGTCTTGAAAAAGAGGTTGAGGAGTTAAAAGCTAAGATTACAGAACTTTCAAAAGTTGAAGAAAAAGTTGAAGAGGTTAAAGTTGAATTGAGCGAAGAAGAAGTTAAGCCGATTTCATTTAACCCTGAAAACAAACAACAAGTAGAGATTGTAAAACTAGGAAAAGGAAAATCAAACATTAGTAATATTTTAGAACAAGTTTATAAATTTAAATAATAAATAAAAATGGCAACAACAACTTCAATTACAACAACTTACGCTGGAGAAGATTCAGGTAAATGGGTAGCAGCAGCACTATTATCAGCACCTACATTAGGTAAAGAATTAGTAACAGTGATGCCTAACGTAAAGTACAAAGCAGTACTTCATAAATTAGCTACTGATGGACTTTTAAAAGATGCTTCATGTGATTTCACAGCAACATCAACAGTTACATTAACTGAAAGAATTATAACTCCAAAAGAATTACAAGTAAACGTTCAACTTTGTAAATCTGATTTCGTAGATACATGGTCTGCTATCGAAATGGGATACTCTGCACACGATGTACTACCTAAATCATTCGCTGATTACTTATTAGCTTATATGTCTGAAAAAGTAGGAGCTGCAAATGAGACTGCTATTTGGAATGGTGCTACTGGTACTTCAGGTTCATTTGATGGTTTCATGACATTGTTAACTACTGATGCTGCTTTACCAGCTGCAAATGAGGTTGCTGGAACAACTTTAACTGCTGCTAACATTGCAACAGAATTAGGTAAGGTTGCTGATGCAATACCAGCTGCGGTTTACGGTAAAGATGACTTAAGAATTTATGTTTCTCAAAATGCTTACAAACTTTATGTACGTTCATTAGGTGGATTTGGAGCAAGTGGTTTAGGGGCTAATGGTTTTGATGGAAAAGGAAATAACCAATCATTTGGAGATTTAATGTTCGATGGTATTCCATTAGTAGTGGCTGAAGGTTTAACTGCAAACCAAATGTTAGCTGCTGAAAAATCAAACTTATTTTTCGGAACTGGTTTACTTTCAGACCAAAACGAAATTAAAGTTATTGATATGGCTGATTTAGACGGTTCTAAAAATGTAAGAATTATCATGAGAATGACTGCTGGTGTTCAATATGCAAATGTTGAAGATATCGTAACTTACGGAATTACAAACGCTGCAAATTAATAATTAAATAAATTCAAATTAAAGGGGGGGTAAAATACTCCTCCTTTTTTTATAACTAAAAACTTTAAAAAATGGCTTGTTTATTAGGGAATGGTCGTGCGGAGGTTTGTAAGGATGTAGTAGGTGGTTTAGAGGCTATCTATTTCATTAACTACGGAGACATTACTGCAAAGACTTATGATGTTACAGATACAGACATGATATCAACGGTTACTGGTGTATCTAACTTGTATAAATTTGAATTGAAAGGTACTAACTCATTTGAGCAAACTATCAATTCATCTAGAGAAAATGGTACTACATTTGTAGAGCAAACTTTATCTATTCAGTTGAAAAAACAAGATGCTGCAACTACTAAAATAGTGAAATTATTAGCTTATGGTAGACCTAATATTGTTGTAAAAGATAACAATGGTAATTTCTTCTTAGCTGGTTTAGAGAGAGGTATGGATGTTACAACTGGTACTATCTCAAATGGTACTGCATTAGGTGATGTTTCAGGATATCAATTAACGTTTGTTGGTCAAGAAAAAATACCAGCGAACTTTTTAGATGCTGCTGATGAAGCTGCTTTAATTACTTTATTTGGAACTGCGACTATTGTTACTTCATAAGTAATGATATAGAATTAAAAAAGGGTAGCTAATAACTACCCTTTTTTTTGCAATAACATTCCATAAAGCAACATTAAAACGTTTGCTTATTTCAACGTTGTAAAACATAGCCACTAAACAGGGCATCGCTCACTATAACACTTTTTTCCATCCGTGGGTAATTTGCATACCTTGCAATAATTTTCTTGTGGCAACGATTTTACAACAATGGGTATATTGCATTGCTCTTTATAGGCTTTATTAAAAACCTCATATGCCCAATGTGATGTTTGTGTTTTATCATTATGTCCAAAATACTCACGCAAGTTCTTTACTTGCCAATCTTCTAATATAATTTTTACCATTTTATAATGTTTTTAGTTATTAATCCGCAACGACAACATACCCGAGTACGTTATTCCTTTATAAAACTACCATCTACTAACTTACCTTTTCTATCTTTAATCTCATTGTAGGCACTTTCTAAACACTCTTTATAGTTTATACCTAGTTGCTCACAAAGTATGATTAAAACGACTTGAATATCCCCTATTGCATCTATTGTTTCGTATGGGTCTTTCTTTAGTAATGCACTAGCTAACTCACCAACTTCTTCGGTTAGTTTTATAAACTGCTTAGTAGCGTTTTCTTCTTTGATTAAACCTCTTTCATTTGCCCATTCAATCACTTTCCTTTCAATTAATCTTTTCATATTTTCTCAATAGTTTTTTTAACTTGTTTTATTTTGTGTTTAGTTAACCTAACTCCTCTCTGCCAATTAGCATCTTCAAACTCAGTTAAAGATTGATTTAATTTTTTTAATTCTTGTTCTAGTACTTTTTTTGCGTAATTCATATTAGTATTTTATTTTAATTAATCCCCAAAGTATGCTTATACTTTTATATCTATATTCTTTAATTACTTCCTCCCTATGTGTATCACTTTTAACTTTAGGTTTAATTTTATGTTGTACTTTTTTAGGTTTAATTTTATTTTTAGGGTAAGTCATACTTTTAGAATTATCATTTCTTACCTCAGTTCTAGCTTTATTTACCATTTTTAAATTTGGCTTTATACTCCTCCATTTGTATAATCTAGAAGGATTATTTTGACCACTATGTTTTGAGTGTAAAAAGTTTTCATTTAAAATTTTACCGTAACGAACTGATACTCTATGTTTCTTAATAAACGATTGTAATGTGACTTTTGTGTAATCGTCTTTAGTTGTTAAATAAACATCATTTAAGAAGTTTAAAATTTTTCTTTCGTGTGCATTCATAATATTTGTTTTTAATTTAAAATTGTTTCTGCAAATATATATATTTATATCTAAACTACAACATATTTATTAAATTATTTTTATTCTGAAACAAAAAAGTACAAAATTAGTTAATATGTATGCAAGTATTAACAACGTCTACAAGCTCACAAAGTTTAAAGGTTACAACTAGAGAAAGTTTAACCTCTGCTGATTTAATTGCTTTAACAAATGAGAATACTAAGGTAGTTGAATACATAGCAATAGATTCTTATTCTGATGGTGGTTACTATACCATTGTGAACGCTCAATTCAATCTTTCTGAGGGTGTTTTTTATACGTTTAAAATAAAGAACGGAGGTACTTTAAACACACTACAAGCTGAAGATTATGAAGAGATTTTAACAGAGGCTAATGATGTAATCGAGTTGGATGGTGTTACAAGTACGCAAAGCATAAAGCATTACGGTAGAATATTTTGTACAGACCAACAAAACTACGATATAAATAACAATGAATACACTTCTAAAAGTAGTAATAACGATTTTCTATTCTTATGACAAACGACAATATTAAAATAGTAGAGCTTTCTACTTATTCTGCACCTGAGATAACTGAGGACAAACGTAATGACTGGGTTAATTATGGTGATGAGAATAACTACTTTGAATTTCTAATTGATAGATATAGAAACTCTACAACTAATAACTCTATTATAAACAACATTTCTAGACTTGTTTATGGTTATGGTGTTGGTGCTTTAGATGGTGCTAAAAAGCCAAATGAGTACGCTCAATTTATGTCTATATTCTCTAAAGAAGATGTAAGAAAGTTAGTGTTAGAACTTAAAATGTTAGGTCAATGCGCTTTACAAGTACACTATTCTAAAGATAGAAAGAGTATAAAGAAAGTGTTTCATATTCCAGTACAATTATTAAGACCTGAGAAGTGTAATAAAGATGGTGAAATAGAAGCATACTATTATAGTGATAATTGGAGTGATGTTAAGAATTACGAACCTAAGAGATTAGATTCTTTTGGATTTGGAAAAAAAGAGGTAGAGATACTTTACATCCAACCTTATAGCGTAGGAATGAAGTATTTTAGTAATGTTGATTATCTAGGTGCTATTCCTTACACAGTTTTAGAGGAGGAAGTTTCAGACTATCTTATTAATTTAGTTCAGACTGGATTTTCTGCTCAAAAGTTAATCAACTTTAACAATGGAAGTCCTACACCTGAACAAAAAGACGAACTTTATAGAAGTGTTACCAATAAGTTGACTGGCTCTAAAGGTGCTAAATTAGTAGTATCTTTTAATGATAATAAAGAAGCTGCTACTACAATAGATGACATTCCTTTAAATGATGCACCACAACATTACGAGTATTTGAGCGAAGAATCACAACGTAAAATTATGTTAGGTCATAACGTTACTTCACCTTTACTTTTTGGTATTGCTTCAAGTAATGGTTTTAGCTCTAATGCAGATGAATTAAAGAATAGTTTTATATTGTTCGACAATCTAGTTATTAGACCAATGCAAGAGTTATTGTGTGATGCTTTCGATAAGGTGTTAGCTTATAATGGTATCAGTCTTAACTTATACTTCCAAACATTAAAGCCTTTGGAGTTTAACGATAGAGGAGTAAAAGATGAAAATACAGAAGATGTTGAGCTTTCTAGTCAAGTAGATAATATTGATATTTCAGAATTTGGTGAAGATGTAAACGAAGATGAATGGGTATTAATTGATAGTTGTAAAGTAGATTACGAATTAGAGGAGGAGTTAGATTTGCATTTAGAAGAGTTAAACAATCAAAAAGAAAGTTTACTATCTAAGGTGGTTAACTTCGTTTCTACTGGTACTGCTAGACCTAACGCAAAGAGTGAACAAGATACTCAAATGTTTAAACACAGATACAGATACTCAGGTAAAGTAGGTTCTAACTCAAGAAGTTTTTGTAAAAAGATGTTACAAGCTAATAAGGTATATCGTAAAGAAGATATAGTAAGTATGAGTAACAAGGTAGTTAATGAGGGTTGGGGACCGAAAGGTGCTAATACGTACGATTTATGGCTTTATAAGGGAGGTGGTGACTGTAACCATTTTTGGACTAGAGAAACTTACTTAAGAAAATCAGATGTAAACAATCCTAATGCTAAAAAGTTCACTCCAGCACAAGTACGCAAAGCTGGAAAGACTTTAGGTACTGATGAAATAGCACCAAAAAACGAAAAGAAAGTATATCAAAAACCTAAGGATATGCCTTATAACGGATTCTTACCAACAAATAAAAGATTTAACTAATGGCAGAAGCACTACTTATACAACCAATAGATTTAAAACGATTTACTTTTGTAGATGGAAATTTAGATGTAGACAAATTATTACAATTCGTTAAAATAGCTCAGGACATTCATATTCAATCTTACTTAGGTACAGACTTACTTAACAAGTTGAAAACTGATATTACTGCGGGTACATTAACTGGTGTTTATTTAACGTTATTAGAAACGTATGTGAAGCCAATGTTAATTCATTTTGCAATGACTGAATATCTACCATTCGCAGCTTACAACGTTACGAACAAAGGTGTTTATAAAAGTACTTCTGAGAATGCTGAAAGTGTAGAGAAAAATGAGGTGGATTTTTTAATTCAAAAGTCAAAAAGTTTAGCAGATAATTATGCTCAAAGATTTGTAGATTATATGGTGTACAACCAATCTTCATTTCCTGAATACACAAGTAACACTCAAAACGATATTTACCCAAATCATGGTAGTGATTCGTTTACTAATTGGTATATATGAAACAAAAGAGCAAATATAAAGTTAAAGAAGAGAACATTAAGAAATTAGAATTATATCTAAAGAAAATCAATGGGACTAAAAAGAATAAGTGATTTAACAGCAAAAACAACAGAGTTACAACCTTTAGACTTATTAGAGGTTAGTGAGTGGAATGGTGCAACTTATGATACTAAAAGTCTAAGTGGTAGTGGTTTTATTTTGAATAAGAAAATAAGTTTAGCAGCGGTGCAAATAACAAATGCTGGAACTGTTCCTGTTTCTTTAATTGATGCTCCGGGTTCTGGTTTTGCTATTGAGGTAGTTAGTGCAATGTACAACTTTAAATATGGTGCTACTGCTTTTGATAGTAGTTCTTCAACTTTTGAGTTAATTACAAATACTGCTACTACAGAACAATTTAGGAGTGCTGGGATTCTTAATGGAACATCTAACGTTTTTAGGAAGTTCGACCAAATAAGCTCAACGACTACTCAAATAGTAGACAATAAGGCTTTAAACTTTGTCTTAACGGGTACAGATGCAACAGTAGGAGATAGTACCATAGATATATATATTAATTATAGAATAATAACGTTATAAAATAAAAAAAAATGAGTTTACCAAATTTAGATAAGTTAGTAGCAAACAAAGGAGTGTACATTGTTAACGACACAACGGAGGCAACAAAAGTAATTGATGGTGTTTTTGTATTAGAAGATACAGTAATAGCAACTTTAAAAGTAGGTGGTGTAGATGCTTTAAGTTCTTACGTTTCAACCCCAGCAACTGCGGTTAAAGCTGGTGCATACATTAGACCTTTAGATGGTGTTAAGTTTTCAGGTATTACATTAACAAGTGGTTCGGTTGCTTTAATCTTAGGTTAATGATGTACGGTTACGGAAATATGATTTCACCTAGTAATAGGTTGTTTATTGGTGGTGGTGGTGGTGCTAACCCTCTTTGGAATGGTTTACAAGCTTATTATACTGCTGACAATACTCCTAACGATGCTTTAGGAAACTATAACGGAACACTTGTTAATGGTGCAACTTATGGTACAGGTATTATTAATCAAGGTTTTATTTTAGATGGGGTTAATGATTATGTTGATTTAGGGAATGTATTAGACTTCGATGCTAGTACACCTTTTAGTTTTTCTTTTTGGGTTCAAAATACAACTTTAACTGACAGAGCTATTATGGGAAAATGGTCAGGTAGTAATACTGGTTATTTAATATTTATGATTAGTGGTAAATTACGATTTGCACTATCTAATAATGTATCAACTAATCTATTAAGAATAGATACTGTTAATTCTCTTACTACTGCTATGACTCACATTTGTATTACTTATGACGGGACTAAAGATGTGTCAGGTTTAAAAGTGTACTTTAATGGTGTAAATCAATCATTAACAACAATAAATAATACATTGACAGGTAGCACTTCAACAAGTGCAAATTTTAATATTGGATTACCACCATCTGGATTGAATTACTTTGGTGGTATAATAGACGAAGTATCTATATTTAATGCAGTAAAAATACCATCAGAAGTAACAGAATTATACAACTCGGGTGCAGGTAAGCAGTACCCTAATTAATAACTAATAAATAAAAAATAATGGGATACGACATTAGACCAATAAGCGAAGTAGATACATTTGATTACTCACTTTGCACAGGATTACAGAATGCTCAAACTGTTAGACGTTCACTTGATGGACAGTTTTTTATCGTTGAGGGAGATAGTTTCACAGATTTCACACACGCTGAAATATTAGTAGAAATGGCAAAACCTAATTGGACAAGCGAAGAGATATAATGGAAGCACCAAACTACATAATTATTTCACTTGTAACGGTACTTTTCGGTGTTGCTAGATACTTCTTTAAAGACTTACATAAAAGTTTCTTAGAAAGCGAAAAAAAGAACGCTGAAATTCTAGTTATATGTGAAGGTAGTAATTGGACTGAAGAAATAACAATTTAAAAAATAAAATGGGTAAATTTAATTTCACACAAAGATATAAAGAAACTTCAATTATTAATCCTACTGATGGCTTGATAATTGACGAAGTAGGCAGCAACGTGCCAAAAAGAATATCTTATAGTGATTTTACTGAATCTGTTGGTAGTTCTGTTAGTGGGTCGTGTGGTTATTCACATACGGGCGCATTTGCAGGTAAACCTCTTTCAAATTCCTATGTATGGGAAGCGGGTCAAGGCATAAACTATTCCCAAACAGATGTTAATAACGAAATATATAAAGTTTTATCATTAGATAATACAGTACATTTAGCGGTTGACAATCCATATTGGACAACTCCTGATGTAACAAGTTTACCTAATGTAGGCTTATTTAATGGTTACGCTTTACCTCCGAATGTAGATAGCTTATTTGATTACACTTATGATTTTGATACAGAATACCCATCAAGTTCAGGTACAGGTTTTGAGGGGTCAGTAGGTAGAATAAGATTGAATGATTTACAGTACGGAGACCAATTAAGAGTTCGTTTTGACTTTAACATTATTCCACAAATTGCAAACACAACCGTTGAACCAGCTTTATGGTATTCTAACAGAGATGACAATGATAATATTACTTTTACATTCCCACTTACTACACAACCGATTTTTTATGGTGGTGGAACAGTAGGGAACACTTATTTAAATAGGGTAGAAATTTCAGCGTGGGTAATAAGTAATGAAGATGTAAACGCTTTAACACTTCCAGCGATAAAATCAGATAATCCAGTAATAATTCAACCTTTAGGGTTGTTAGTAACAGTAATTAGATAAGATGAGTATAAAGATAAAAAGAAACGAAGCTGGGAACTGTATAACCTTTGAAGGTAGTTCTAATCCTGTGTATTGGAATAGTTGTTTAAGTGGAGAAATAGATAGTAGTGATAGCACTTTAGTTAACATTATTAATGATGTTAGAACGGTTCAAAGTGGAACACCTTTTTACGAATTTTTTAGAATACCTTACACAGAGTTTTTAGACGCTAACGGTAGCAGCTTTGCTAGTTCTTCAGATGCAGTTGCATACATTAATCAAGAAGCAAATGTATTAGAAGCAACCTTAGCTGGGTTTCTTAACTTAGAAAATGTATCAGGTACAAATGATAAAGTAGATTTAACAAGTGTAACAAGTCAAGAGAAAATCGGAGGAGGTATTAAGTTCACTGCTGGTAGTGATATAGAATGTGGTCAACCTGTATTTTACAATTATAGTTCTTCAGGAGTTGTTACTGCTGTATCTGCCGGGACTTTACCATCTCAACACGATTACATTGGAATAGCTTTAAAAACAGTAACAAGTGGACAAGGTGTTAACGTACTAACAAAAGGTTTAGTGACTGCGAGAAGAACTTCAACTTATCTAACATCTTCTGAAACTGTGATACTAAATAACACTTCTAATAACACTATTAGGAACTTAACTAACTCTACTACTTTTGTAGATAGTGGAGATACAGGAGGAGATTACACAAGTAACGAAAATTACAGCATAACATTTGATGCACAACAAGGTTATACAACAGATATTATAGTTAATGATTTTCAGTTTGAGCATTCAGCATACAGAATGTATGACAGGCTCGGAGTTCAAGGCTCTAATGATGGTGTTAACTTTACAAATTTGAGTGTTCAATGGCTTCAAAAATCAGCTACTTCTACGCCAACATGGAGTTCATCATTTTATGGTAGTAATAGTTGGAATAGTACGGGGACTGATAATGGTTACATCTTTCCGAAAGATACATCAAGAGCAATTTTGTTATCAAGTGGAACATTTCCTGTAACAATTAATACTGGTTATAGATACATTAGATTCTATTTTAGGTCAGATACTAGTGTAAATGATGACGGATGGGACATGACATTGACACCTAACACACCTTATTCTTCAAATGTTGAATCAGTCGCAGAGGGCACAACATTATATTTAGACAGTAACGATTTTACAAAAGTAACAACAGACGATACATCACAAATATTAGTAGGCTATTGTGCTTACAATAACGCAGATAATGATAGTATATTTTTAAGAATTTAAAACAAATGGAAACTTTATTTAAAGAAATAGCTAAGTACAATTTAAGTGGGTGGATGATATTCATTCTCCTACTTATTTTCGTTATTTCATATTTTTACAAGAAACCTATTTCAGAACTATTAACTAAATTTAAGTCTAAAAAAGACAGGGACATTAAAGAATTAGTGAACCATGACTTATTCAACACTTTGCAACGTGTTAAATTAGAGGTGAAAAATATGAGGTTTTATTCACATGGTAATTATGATAGTGTTAAGACTAAGATGTGTTACGACTTCACAGTTTTTAAAACGGAGGTTTGTCATGCCAGGTTTGAAAAGTTATTACAACGTGATTTAAACAAAATAAATGTAGATAGGCTAAAGAATGAAATTCTTGAAGAAATGAACGAAATGCACATAGAATACATCAATAAAACCACTACTCATTGGTTAAGCAAAGGCTTAGATGTTGACGATGTTGACTATATTGTTGAACTGTTTGAGCGTTTTCGCTTTGATGTGGTCCAAAGTTTTGCCAATAGAATAGACGCTATTTTTTCAACTTCTTACCATAACACTAATTTTAAAAAGATGTTAGCTTGTTTTGACATGTTCGCTATGGGAGTAGATTTACTTCCGAAAGATATGCAAACTACTTTTGAGTCTTTAAATGGGAGGTTTACAAATTTAAGCTACAAATGAAAGTTGAAAGATTTATAATTTTAGTATTGTTATTGCTAGTTGTTTTTTTTGCTTACAACAAAAGACCTAAGCATTACCGCCAAACAGACCACGTTATTGAACGTTTAGAGCGTGTTACAGACACTTTAAAAGTCGATGTGATAAAGTATAAGCAAAAGGTTAAAGTAGTGCGTGATACGGTGGTTATTACTAAGATACAATTACAAGAAGCAAAGGAGCAAAAGGACACGCTAAAAATAATTCAGATACAGGATACTTTAATAGGTCAACTTGAAACTGAAATAACTTTTTTAGATACTTTGGTAAGTACGTGTGATAGCATAATAATGAATCAAAATGTTATTATCGAAAATAAAGATACTTTAATAAAACAACAACAAAAAGAGGTTAAGAAGTCAAGAAGAAAAGCTATATTTGCAAGTATAGGAGTAGGAATATTAACCATAATTAGTTTGATAAAATGAAAATAAGCGAACAAGGTAAAGACTTAATAAGAATATTTGAGGGAGTAAGGCTTAAAGCATATAAATGTAGTGCTGGAGTGCCTACGATTGGTTTTGGTAATACTTTTTATGAAGATGGCACTAAGGTTAAAATGGGCGATACAATCACTTTGGAACGTGCTAGAAGTCTTTTTAATGGATTACTTCCAAGATATGAAAAGATTGTGTTAGACAAGGTTAAAAGACAATTAAAACAGAACGAATTTGATGCTTTAGTTTCTCACACTTATAATACAGGAGGTTCTAGCACTTTGTTTAAGCTAGTTCAAGAAGATGCACCGATTGAAGACATTAAAAAATGGTGGTTAACTAAGTACATAACTGCTAATGGGAAGTTTTTGTCAGGACTTCAAAGAAGAAGATTAGCTGAATTTGATGTATTTGCAAAATAATTAGTATATTTAACTGTTCATAATTAACTTTGTTTTTAGGGGGTGCTAGTCTTAGTTGATTAGCACCCTTTTTTCGTTAAGTATATTTATAAATTCTTCTTGTATTGATTCAATAGTATCATATTGTTCATCTGTTAAACCCTCAAATTCGTACTTTAATCTACTTCTTAGGTATTGCTTAAAATCAAATAATGCTAAGTAATATTTTTCAGCATCTAAATACATTTGTGATTGCTCTAAATCTTCAAATTCTAGTGTTATTTTCATAGTTTAAAATAAACAAGTTAAACGTGCGACTTGACCTAGTTCTTTGTGGAATAAAAAACCCTCGATTGCTAGTGGTGAATGTTGATAACCGCTTTTATGATGCCAACTATCTGCTGGACTTGGTGAGCGTAAAGATTCTAATTGCACACTCATTATATCTTTTGATGTTTTGTGGTGTACGTGGTGAGTAAACCAATATCTATGCTTACATTCGTGCCAATATTGACTAGCTTCGTGGCACATAAGTAAGGGTAAGTCGTTTTGTTTCGCTCCATCGCCATGTGTAGTACCTATTAAATTCTTACCATAAGTAGTATACTTTCTATGACTAGGTGAACGATTAAAAGTAATATTAGGGTGTTCATTATACCAACTGTAAAGACTATCCATTAAGAAAAAGCCACTCATTTCATCGTGGTTAGAAACGTTATAAACTACTTCTAAGTCTGCTATTCCTACTAATGTTTGTATTATATCTATGTATAGTTGTTTAGCCATTAAGAACGCATCAAACCATTTTAAATGGGTATCTTGTTGAGTTCCTTTGGTAGTTTGGTTTTTGGTGTTATCTGTGTTCAAAACATCATTACCAACTATTAAAATAATCTTATCAATTTCAAAACCTGATGACTTTTTAATTATTCCAGCTACTCCATCTTTAACACGTTTTACTGCTATTTGTGAGTTGTATTCTTCATTAGTTTCAAAAGCTGAACAAAGCTTATTAATGTGAATGTCTGCTGGGTCTATAAGTAAACAATGTTTTTCGTTATCTGATTCATTTCTAATTATTTGAATGTGGTTAGGTCTTAAATCTTTTACACTACCTATAAAATCCTCTTTAAACTCTTCGTATTTAAAGGTCTTATCTTCTCCTTTAACGTTAATGGAGTAGTGCTTACCTTTATACCAATAGTGTTTAACTTTCTCTGGGTCTATTCCAACATTTTCGCATTCATCAAAAATGCCTTTATCTACTCTTCTTTTAATCCACTTTGTAACTACTCTCCTGAAGTTATCGGTATATCTTATGTTATACTCTTTCGCTACTTGTTTAGCTGCTTGTGAGTAGTTTCTATTCTCTTTATAAAGTTCTAAGGCTCTTTCGTTGTGTGTCATACCTATTAACTTAGTTGTTAAGTTTTTGTACTAAAAAAAGCCACTCGTTAAAGTGGCTAAGTGTTATAAAACAATTAGGGGAGACCTTGCAGTTGCTAACCGTGTATCGAGGGTTGCGAGTATTGGAACCTCATAGCTTTATCTATTCTCGTATTAAATCCCCTAAAAGTTTATAATATTATTTATTATTACAAATATAGCAATTATCAACTATATATCAAAATTTAATTTAGTTTGTTTTAAATGATTATAATACTCTGTATCTAGTTCGCAAGCGGTTAATTCAAATCCATAATCGTGACAAGCTATCGCAATACTTCCGCTACCTAAATGAGTATCGAGTATTTTGTCACCTTTATTAGAATATAAGTCAAGAAGTTTTTTGTACAAATGACTTGGTTTTTGTGTAGGATGAAAACGACTATCTCTATCTTTAGATAAATGATACTTATAACTTCTTAAAGCTCTATTAAAAGAAGTATAAGCAAGTTCACCATCACTAAAATCTGAGTCTCCGTTTTGTTTATCCCAATAAAACCACCCCATGCTTGGTGTTTTTATTTTGTCAATCATATAGTTAGCTCCCCATATAATCTGATTCTTAGAAACTCTTACTAATTCATCAAAGTACTCTTGACTTGGTGTTTCACTATCCCAACTTTTACCGTCTTTTTTATGTGACTTCTTCTTTCCATTTTTATCGCCTAAATTCATCTTATTAACATCAATCCCATAAGGAGGGTCAACTATTGCTAAATCAAAGTAATTATCAGGGTAACGAGCCATTAACTGCATATTGTCCTCGTTTGTAATTTGTATTCTATCTGTTACTTTCATTACTCAAATTTTAAACTTTCTATAAACTTTCTAAAAACTTCGGCTATCTCATTGTGTTGTTCGCTCACCTCTTTCTCTTCTTTACCATTATAAAGGCTATTTAAGAAGTCCTCAATAACGAATTTAAGCTGGTTACTAAATACTTTCGGTGCTACCTTGTTAGCATCTTCAATGTAGTCTATTAACGCTAATAAACCTCCAGTTGCTATTACTATACTTTTATCGTAGTGTAACTTATTACCTAGATACTCTCTTAAACGTGCTTCTTCTTTTTGTGCTTTACTTTTCATGGTTTCTATATTTATGTTCAAAATATGCTGCTGCTAATCTTATTACTCCGTATGCTAGTATTATACTAAAGCATACACTAAAACTAATTATTATCATTTTCATCTTTGTAATAGTTCAACTCTTTTAATATTTGCGCATGGTGCTTATGTAGTTTTCTAAAATGCCTCTGCATCATTAAGTTACCTTTTCTTTTTCTAATTCGTTCCATATCTCTTTTTCTTCTTTACTTAACTCTTTGTAGCTTGGTGCTACATAACCCATTATCATTTCACTTTCTGTAAAGTAACTTTCATCTTTAGAACCTAAATTAACCTTTCTAGATAATTCTTCTTTTATTTCTGAATTTTCTTTTCTATATTCTATAATTCTTTTCTCGATAGATATACTTCTGTTTATACTCCCTCTTTGTCTAATCACGTTAAACTCGTTTTTAAACATCTTTAAGAGGCTTTCATCTACTTTGACACCTTTCTCTATGCAATGATTAATTTTATGCGCTAAAAATTCATCTAATCTACCCATTACTTTATAGCTTCTAAATATTGTAAGTACAAATCTAAGTTAAAATGACCTCCCTTTGTTTCAGGAGTTGTTTTAGACTTCCAAAACTTAATTAACTTTCCTATGTTCCCTCCGATGTAAATGTTTTCTCTTTTCATAATTAATCTAAATTTATTCCGTTATTAAAAATATAATCTACTGCAAAATCTATACACTTGCTTTCAATCTTATCTTCTAGTTCTTGACTTAAACCTATAAAGCTAATCGCTGGTGCTAAATATTCTAAACTTTGATTCAACTCAACTTGTATTTGATTCTCATGATAATCTTCTATTTGCATTAACTTTTCATCGTAAACATCAATTATTAAATCATCGTTAATCGTTTCATTTAGTTGTAACGTGTGTAAACTTAATTTATCTGCACCGTTTAAAATTGCTAAGTCTTTGCTTAAATAAGCTACTCCCTCGTGAATGTAAATCGTTTTCATAATATTTGTTTTTGTTTGTTGGTACAAATATATATATTTATATTTAATAAACAACTATTATTTTAAAATAAATAAAAAAAAGAGTAACATTTCTGCTACTCTCTTAATACAATTTGAATTTGAATTTATTATTTAATTGTTTATATTACTGATTATTAGTTAATTAGAAAGGCAATAAATCGTCATCACCATCATTTTTAGTAGGTGAATTATTTACTGGTGTTTGTTCTTGTTGTTGCTCACCTGAGATTTTCCACCCCTCTATTGTATTAAAATACTTTACTTCACCTTTTGGACTAGTCCATTCACGACCTCTTAAATTGATGCTTACCTCTACGTTTTGCCCTACTTTAAAAATATCTAACAAACCACACTTATCTTGTGTGAACTGTATTAAAATATCCTGAGGGTAAGTATCGTTTGTTGTTACGACTAACTCTCTTTTACTAAATTTTTCACTTACTACTTGTGTAGCGTTAATTACTTTGATGTTACCTTTTACTTCCATTGTTTACTTATTTATTTGATTTATACTTTTTTTACTTGTCATTAGTTCTCTTATTACCTCGTACATCTTCTTGTTAGAACGTGCAGCCTCTATCTTAATTAAACACCTTTCATCCTCCGTTAAAGGTAGTAAAAAAGGTTTACTTTCTTTTTGTTTCATAACTATTTCTTAACTATTAAACTTGATTTACTTACTGTTACTTTTGGCAACTCTAAAACTTCACCAGTTGATTCATCTAAACTACTTAGATTTAATTGGTTATTCTTATAAGCTATTCTATACTTTTCTTCTAGTTGTTTTAATTCAGCTTTCTTTTCAGCGTATTCTTCGATATGGTCGAAACTAAATCTACTTGCTCCATTTCTTAACTCATACTTTTGTCCGTTGCTTTCAAATGTACTAGCTCCAAACTTCTCTGCTTCATCTAATGCCACACCCTCAATAGTCTTTTTAGCATCTGTGAAAGCCTTTTCTAACTTCTTGAATAAACTAAATGCATCTAGTCCGTTAAGCTCTCCTAAATCAACCTTATTAACTATCGTATCAATACTCGTTAAAATGTTAGGTACTGTTTCTTTTTTAGACACTTCAAAAAAGTTTCTATTTTGGTCTTGTAACTCGTAAAAGTCGTTCAATGATTCTTCGTTTCTCATAATAATAATAATGCTTTAGTTTGTAAATCTGTTAATTGATATTCTGCTTTCAACTTTTCAACTGAATATTTACCAGCTTTGATAGTTTCTAGTGCTTTCTCAAATCTTTCATTTTCTAATGTTGGTAGTGGTGTAAATTGTTTAGTCAAATCGTTAACATATCTAACATCGTCAAATTTACCTAAGAATATATCAGCATTAAAACCAAGTTTAGATATTGCTTTAGTTAAAGCATCTGTTTCAATTTTCTTAGCAAAGTTATCATCTACCATTGTACAAGCTCTATCCATGTATAACTTGCATGAATTAATAATTTCAAATTCACCTTTTGGAAAAAAGAAAGTACCAGTAAAAACTACTAAGTTAAATTTATCACATAAAGAATAATCTAATTTGATATCCTTAAAACCCCATGTTTCACCATAAACACCAAAATGTTCAGTAACTTGCATAATTTGATATTGTGGTGCAATAGCAGTTATTTGATGTCCCGAAATTTTAGCTTTCTTCGTGTAAGCTGGATTGGTCTTTTCAACCTTACTCCATAATTCTAAATTCTTTTTCATAATAATTAAATTGTTTCTGCAAAGATAATATAAATATATTGAATAACAACTATTTTAATATTTTTTTTATTTTTTTTTGTTTATTTAAAATAAAGTTGTATATTTGCAAACGGTTCGGTCTCACTTTATAGAACTAAAGAAATTTAAATTGCTCGGATAATGATTGAAGAAGTGAGACCCTTTATGATTTATTCGGGCTTTTTTGTTTAATTAAAATTATATATTATGTATTACGAAGTCTTCCCTTTTGGTAAATACAAGGGAGTAAAATTAAAAGAATTACCATCAACTTACATTGTATTCGCTTTAGAACAATTTGAATTACCTAATGAAATGAATTCAGAATTAGGTAGAATTTTATTAGGTAGGTTTTCTATTTTTTCAGGAGTTAAAAAAATGATAGAGACAGAAAGTAAAAAGAATTTATTAAAAACATATTCGGAAAGAATAAAAGAATACGAAATAAATGAATAGTTACGAATTATCAAGAAAGTGGTTTGATTGGTGTTTTGAAAACCCCGAAAAAATATCCCCTAATCATTCTGCAATGTACTTTTTTATTATTGAACATTGTAATAGATTAGGATGGAAGTCTAAATTTGGTCTACCAATGGAAATGACAAAGGATGCAATAGGAATGAAAAATTATAGAACATACACTAAAACTTTTAATGATTTAGTTGAATGGGGGTTTATAGATATTGTTCAAAAATCTAAAAATCAATACTCAAGTTGTATTATTGCTATTGTAAAAAATACAAAAGCAACTACAAAAGCACTAGACAAAGCACTGCAAACGCACAATCAAAAGCAAGGTAAAAGCATTGTATGTATAGATAAACCTATTAACAATAAAACAATAGAACAAGATAACTCTTTATCTTTTGATAGCTTTTGGAATATTTACGATAAGAAAATAGATAAGACAAAATGTGAGGTTAAATTTAATAAGCTATCTTTTGATGAGAAAGATAAAATAAAATTAATTTTACCAAAATATATAAAATCTACTCCAGAAGTTAAATACAGAAAAAATCCTTTAACTTGGTTGAATGGTAAATGTTGGAATGATGAAGTAGTAGAAGTAAAATCAAGTGTAAATGAAATAGATTGCACAAAGTTTAATCCTTATAATATTGGTGTATAATGAATAATTTTATAGATTGGTCAACACTTGACACGAAAAAACATACTGGTAAAGAATCTTTAAGATGTCCAAGTTGTGATGAACAAAGAAGTGACAAAAGAGATAAGAGTTTAAAGATTGACCACAACAACGGTATAGGTAAATGTTTCTACTGCGAGGCTTTAACTTTCAAAGATTCAAAGGAATTTAAACCAACACAAAAACAATACACTTACCCTACTCAAGAATGGAGAAATTACACTAAGTTATCAGACAAACTTGTTAAATGGTTTTATGAAGAACGTAGAATATCACAAAACACTTTAAACCAATTCGAGATAAGCGAAGAGAAAGTGTATCAACCAGCAAAGCAAAAAGAATTAAACTCAATTTGTTTTAATTACTTCGAGGGTGAGAAGTTGGTTAATAAAAAATATCGTTCACCTAGTAAAGATTTTACACAACACAAAGGAGGTAAACCAATATTCTATAACATCAATTCAATTATAGACGCAGAAAAGATTTACATAGTAGAGGGAGAAATAGATGTACTATCATTTTATGAGATAGGAATTAAAAACGTTATCTCATTACCAAATGGTGCAAATGATAATGATGAATATTGGATAAATTCAGAATCATATTTAAAAGATGTTAAGCATTTTGTTATTGCAGTGGATAATGATGAGAAAGGAATAGAGATAAGAGATAAGATTGCACAACGTTTAGGGCGCTATAGATGCACTTTTATCGAGTGGATGGGTAAAGATGCTAACGATGATTTAAAAAGCTCTCTAATCGCAAATTCTGTAAAGAACGAAAAACGATTTTCAATAGGTGGTACATTCAACTCAATGGACTTATTAGATGAAACTTTAAGACTTTACAATGAGGGTATGCCAAAAACAATTTACCCAAAGAATAAAATGTTCGGGACTTTCAATAAAGACTTTAGCATAATGATGGGACAATTAACAGTTGTCACTGGTATTCCATCACATGGCAAGAGTAGTTTTATTGATTGGTACGCTCTAAATTTAGTTAATGATTACAATTATAAACTATCTATTTACTCACCTGAACACAACCCTTTAGGGCTTTACAACTCAAAGTATGCTACTCTATCAAATGGAAAGCCTTTCTTTGGCAAAAATAAAATGAGCGAATCTGATTTATATCGTTATACTGAATGGTCAAAAGAAAAACTATACTTTACAACATCAGAAAATGGAATGGATTCCGATTGGGATTGGTTACTAGAAAAGTTTAAAGAGCAAATGTTTACCTATGGTATTAATATGTTTATTATAGATGCTTGGAATAAAGTATTAATGCCTAAAGGAATGAGTGGTAAGGATGCAATAGATAACATCTTAACACGTTTAACTTCTTTTTGCATACAATATAACGTTCACGTATTTTTAGTTGCTCACCCTACAAAAATGAAGAAAAACGAAAAGACTAATAAATATGATATTCCAGACCTTTATAGTGTTAGTGGTTCATCTGATTTTAGAAACCAAACACATAACGGTTTATGTGTTTATAGAGAATTCCCAGACGAAAATAGCAATGGTTGTACTTTAGTAATCAATTTAAAAACAAAGTATGACTTTCAAGGAAATATTACAAGTATGAATAAATTCAATTGGAATAATGATAATCGTAGATTCTTTGTAGATGGTTCAGATTCATACGAAGATTTTACAATAGATAAGAATAAAGAAAGTGCATTACAACCAAATTTAGATTTTGATAACGAAATGCCATTTTAAATAATATCATTATATTTACAAAAAAAAGATTATGAATAAAAAACTAAAAGAAAGAGTTAAAGATTTACTAGTTAATCAAATTGATACTAGAGATAATGACAATTTACTAATATCGCAAATATGGCTAGATGAGGGTGTACCTGAAAATAGTATTTACTTTTTAATAAAGTATAGTAAAGGTGGGTTTACTTCTGCTGAATCAATTAGAAGAGCTAGGCAAAAGTTGCAAGAGAAACACGAAAATCTAAGAGGTGATAAGTACAACGAAAGACAAAGAAAAGGTGAAGAGGTAAGACAAACTATAAGTAAATGAATACAATAAACATAAAAGCACTATCTGTTAACTCATGCTATCAAGGTAGAAGATTTAAGAACAACAATCATAAAGTGTACGTGCAAAATGTTTTAAGTCAACTTCCAAAAGATTATAAAATTAATCAAGCACCTTATAAGCTAACACTTGAATTTGGTTTATCTTCTAAACTTCAGGACTTAGATAATTGTATTAAAGTGTTTCAAGATTGCCTTGTTAAAACGTATGACTTTGACGATAGAGATATCTATGAATTACAAGCATCAAAAGTAATAGTTAAAAAAGGTTGTGAATTCATTAAGTTTGATATATCTAGTTTAAAATAAAATTATTATATTTGAGTATGGAAGCACCAAAACATTATGACAATTCAAAAGGCACACTTTACAAAGTAGCTGAAGAACGTGGATGGAATACTTATCTATTTGATATTGTTAAAAGATTAGAAAGAGCAAACAAAAAAGGAGAGTTTGAAAGCGATTTAAAAAAGTCTAAGTTAGTAATTGATTTATGGTTAAAAGAAAATGGAAGAGAAAATAGTTAAAATGATACTTGAACACAAAACAAGTTACCTAAGAAAAGGTTATAATTACATAGTAGAGAAAGAAGATGAAAAATACTACTATATTAATTTTTGTGGCAAAATGGTAAAGTACCCGAAATTCTATTTTATGGAAGTTGAATTATGAATAACCTAACAGAACTTTCAAAGAATCACAAAGAGTACATTCAAATAGTAAAAACATTTGGAGGTAACGTAGACCCTGAGGACATAGTACAAGAAATGTATATTAGACTTCACAACCACCTAGAAAGATACCCTGACAAAGAATTAAATCTATTTTATTGTTGGTCAACTCTAAGAAATATCTTCTTTGATACCTACAAAGAAGATACAAGGTACTGCGACAAAGATATAAATGACTTTCACTACCTAGAAGAACAAGAAGATAATACAGAAGAACAAGAAGCCTACTCCCAGCTACAACAAAATATTAATAATGTAGTTAATAGTCAACATCACTTTGATAGTAGGTTATTTCAAATATATTCAAGTCAAAAAACATCAATTAGAAAACTATCTAAAGAAACTTGTATAAGCCCAAGAACAATTTTTTGGAGCTTACAACAAACTAAGAAACTAATTAGAAAAGAACTTAGAGAGTATTACGAAGATTACAAGAATGAAGATTACGAGCTACTAAAGAAATACGAGATACAACAAGAACAATTAACGCTAGATTTATAATGGAAAGTAAACCAAAACAAACAAGGAAACGTAATGTGTAAGTTAAATAATATAAAAGATAAGGAGTTTGTGATATACCGATTAGTAAAAGAAAACTATGTAGGTGTTACAACAAATTTAAAGAAAAGATTACTAAAGCATAGGAATAAAAGTAATTTTGACATTTCAGAGGTTGTTATCTTAAAAAGAACAAATTCATTAGAAAAAGCACTTAAAAATGAAATTAAGTTTCAAAAATATTATAAATGTACTAAAGGAGTAAGAAATCAATATGGAGCTAAAAATCCGTATGCTAAACAAGTTTTATGCCTTAAAAGTGGAATATATTACGATACCATAAAGGAGGCTTGTGAGTCATTGAATTATAGCTATTCAGATGTAAGACATAAAATTAAAGATGAAAATAATAAATATTTACTAGTTAGATTATGATTGAGAAAAAACCTACAAGAAAAAGAAAACCTAAAGGATTAGGAGATACTGTTGAAAATGTTTTAAAAGCAACTGGAGTAGATAAAATTGCAAAGTTTATTTTAGGTGAGGATTGTAATTGCGATGAACGTAAAGAGAAACTAAATAAAATTTTTCCTTACTTCAAACCTTTATGTTTAGATGAACAAGAGTACAACGAACTAACAGAGTTCTTTAATGGTCGTACAAGCCAAATAAATCCATCTAAGCAAAAGAAACTACTTAAGATATACAATAGGGTACTAAACCAAAAACAAGAGCCTACAACGTGTTCTGATTGCTGGAGAGATATTATAAACAAACTAAAAAAGGTTTACGATGAGTACTAAAATAGTTGAAGTCTTTGAGTGGTATCAGATAGACGTACACTTAGATTTAACTCTAAGGTTGTACACAAAGCATTTTATACTAACGTGTAATAATTGAATAAACAAAACAAAATCATATGGCTGGAAAAGGAGGAGCAAGACCAGGAGCAGGTCGTAAACCAAAAGATGAAGAAAATAGAATAAGAGATTTGATGAAGCCTTATTCACTAGATGCAGTAAAGTGTTTAGCTAACATTATAAAGAATGAAAACGCTCGAGATAGTGATAGAATTAGTGCTTCTAAGCTAGTTATTGAATACACTTATGGTAAGCCTAAAGAAACAGTTGAAACAACACACAACGTTAACACATTTGATATTAAACAAGTTCTAGGATTTGGAGAATAAAGTTTTAATCAATCCTAAGTACACATCTTTGGTTAGTGAAGATAGTAGATACTTTGTTGTTACTGGTGGTCGTGGTAGTGGTAAGTCATTCGGAGTTACTATGTTTCTACTTGCACTAACTTATGAAGAGGGTCACACAATACTATTTACTAGATATACTTTAACATCTGCTCACGTTTCAATCATACCTGAGTTCTTAGAGAAAATAGAATTAATAAATAGATATTCAGATTTTCATATAACTAAGGATGAAATAATAAACCTAAAGACTGGTAGTAAGATTCTATTTAAAGGAATTAAAACAAGTTCAGGACAACAAACAGCATCTCTTAAGTCATTGGCTGGTGTTACTACTTGGGTGCTCGATGAGGCAGAAGAGTTAACGGATGAAGAGATATTTGATAAGATAGATTTATCTATTAGGCATAAGTCAAAACAGAATAGAGTTATACTTGTACTCAATCCAGCTACTAAAGAACATTTTATTTATAATAAGTTCTTCCAACATAAAGGTGTTGATGCTGGGTTTAATGGTACTAAGTTAGATACTACATTTATTCACACTACCTACTTAGACAATCTTAAACACTTATCGGAATCATTCATTAATCAAGTTGAAGAAACGAAGAAGAGGAGACCTGAAAAGTATCGACACACTATCTTAGGGGGTTGGTTAAATCGTGCCGAAGGAATTATTTTCAGCAATTGGAAGATAGGAGAATTTAAACAAGTTTCTACTTCTGTATTCGGTCAAGATTATGGATTTAGTAATGACCCTAGTACATTAGTTGAAACTGCAATAGATGTATCTAACAAGGTTATTTATGTTAAGTTACACGTTTATAAGACACATCTAACAACAAGCGAACTAGCAATACTAAACAAGCAAAATGCTGGTAGCAATTTAATCATTGGAGATAATGCAGAACCTAGACTTATAAGTGAATTAAAAAGTAAGGGTTGTAATATAGTACCTTGTGTGAAGTATGCAATTAAAGAGGGTATAGCATTAATAAAAGATTACGATTTAATCATAGATGAAAACTCAACAGACTTAATTAAAGAATTGAATAATTACGCTTGGTTAGAAAAGAAGAGTGAGACTCCAGTAGATAAATTTAACCATGCTTTAGATGCACTTAGGTATGCAGTAACCTATCAATTAGTAAATCCAAATAGAGGTAAGTACAACATTTTATAAAGAAATTAGTTAATAAGTATGAAATATTTAAAGGATGGTTTTATGCACTTTTGTGTAGGTTATGCAATAGGTGATATTATAATTAATATTTTTAAATAAGTATGAAAGTTAAATTAACAATTCCAACATCATTAAGCGAAATAAGACTAAAAGATTATGTTCGATTTATGAATGTAGTTAAAGGTTCAAACGATACTGAGTTTATCAATCAAAAGATGGTGGAGTGCTTTTGTGGAATAGATTTAAAAGATGTAGCTAAGATAAGCCTAAAAGATTTAGATGGACTTGTAGAGCATTTCAGTAACCTATTTGAAACTAAAGGAGATTTTAAAGAGAAGTTTGTTTTGAATGGTGTTAAATATGGTTTCATTCCTAACTTAGATAAGATTACCAATGGTGAGTACATGGATATAGATAGTAATATTTCAGATGTAAACAACTATCATATCTTAATTGGTATAATGTATCGTAGAATTATTGGGGAGTTTAAACATAAATACGAGATAGAAGATTATGATTCTGATAAGATAGATTTTGAAGTCTTTAAAGATGTAACCTTAGATATAGTGCTTCCAGCGTTGGTTTTTTTTTATCGTTTAGGGACAGAGTTGTTAACGGTTTTACCTCGTTTTTTGGAGGAGGAGGTGAGCAAAATGAATACAGCGAAGAGTACCAATTCGGAAGAAAATGGGGATGGTATCAATGCTTATATACACTCGCTAAAGGAGATGTTACCAGACTTGATGAAGTTAGCAGAGAAGAACTTTTTAAGTCATTAACATTACTATCATTTGAAACTGAAAAAACAAAGATTGAAATAAACCAAGCTAAAAAAAGAAATAAACAATGATAGACTACTTTAACATAACGGATAGGATTAAAACTGCATTACTAGCAGAACCATTTTGCAATACAGTTACTAAAGGAGGTATTGATAGGGTTATGAATGCCAAACAAGATATGTACCCTTTATCTCACTTAATGATTAATTCATGTACACCAAATGGTAATACTTTATCTTACAATGTATCTATTTTAGCTATGGATATAGTAGATATTTCTAAAGAAGAAACAACCGATATTTTTATTGGTAATGATAATGAGGACGATGTGTTAAACGATATGCAGTTACTTCTTATAAGAATAGTAAAGTTGTTGGAAGCTGGAAGTTTATACGATGAACATTACACTTTAGGTAGTGCCAACTTAGAGCCTTTTATGGATAGGTTTGAAGATGCAGTTGCTGGTTGGACTTTGACAGTTGATATAATCGTACCAAATGGAATGACTAAATGCTAGATAGAGAAGAAACACAAAAGTCATTAGACAAGTTCAGAAAGTATGTTGTTCAGCAAGCTAAATCAAATCTTAGTAAGTCCAAAAAGAATAGCTCTAAGAAGTTGTATAATAGCATTAATGGTGTTAGCAAGGTTAATCCTAACTCAATTAGCTTATACTTTGAGATGCTTGATTATGGTGTTTACCAAGATAAGGGAGTAAATGGTTTAAAAAAAAACTACAATGCACCTTACTCATATAAAAAAGGTGTTCAAAGTAGGCAAATGCTAAAGAACTTAGATAGGTGGATTGTTAAAAAGGGTATAGCACCAAGAGATAAAGATGGTAAGTTTATTAACCGACAAGGTTTAAAGTTTGCTATTGCTAAAGGTATATTTAAGAATGGAATTAAACCAAGTTTATTTTTTACTAAACCTTTTGAGAAGGGTTACAAAACACTTCCTAATGAGTTAATAGAAGCATACGGGTTGGACATAACGAAAATATTTACAGATACAATAGATACTAAGAAATGACAAACATATACACTAGAAGCCCTTATATTATTGAGATAAACGAAACTAGTCAAGTATCAACTAAATTAGAATTATTTATTATTGGTGGTGATGGAACTTTACCAACCTCTCCTAGTTACACGCTAAGTAAGTTAATAGCTTCATCTAACGTACCAAGTACAACTTACGATATAAGTCCTTACATTCGTGAGTTTATGACTTTTAACGACCTTGTAAGTGCATACGGTAGCAGCTACTTAAATACTAACCAATTTGCTCAAGTCCAAGTTAAGAGATATAAGACAGTAGGAACAACAGAAACTTTAATTGATACAACTAATTATTATGCTTTTGATGGTTACGGATATTATGAAGAGGGTTCTAATGCAGATTTAGGGAGGTCTTTAATGACTGAAGGAACGTATCACTATTTATACGATAGCTCTATTAATTTAGCTACTGACTTTTTAGAAGTTCCTAGTTCGATAGGAGTACCTCTAGATGGTGCAGCGAGTGAGGAATACAAAGCTACTTACACAAATTTAGTTAGTGGTGCTTCGGTTAGTGTTGTTTTATCAAACTTATTAGACGGTGGAGGTACTTATAACTTCCCTAGACAATTTCCAACGGTTTACTCAAATTATTATGCAGATGGGAATAAATTAGAAATAATAGATAATAATACAACAACAGTTTTAGGGACATACTACTTTTACCCTAAAGAAGCGTGTAAATACACTCCAGTTAAGTGTGATTTTGTAAACAAGTTTGGGCAGTTTCAGAGGTTATGGTTTTACAAAGCGAAAAACGAAAGTATTAATGTAAAATCTAGTGAATATAAAAGTTTACAAAGTTCAATCACTTCTTATAACCAAATGCAAGGTCAAAAGAAAGAGTTTAATATTAATGGAGTTGAAAGTATAAAGGTTAATACTGATTGGGTGGATGAAGATTTTAACAATACTTTAAAAGAAATAATGCTTTCAGAAAAGATACTTATTGATGACAAACCAGCTAAGTTAAAGACTAAAAGCACCGAGTTATTTAATAACATTAACACGAAACAAATTAATTATACTTTGGAGTTTGAATATAATTTTAATACTATCAACAACGTAAAATGAGAACAGTACAACTATACATTGAGGGAGAAAGGGATAGTGGGAATTATAGCGAGGTCGAGTTATTTAATGATGAAAGCATTAACCTTTCTTTGTCCGTTCAGAACATACAAGATATATCAAAGGTATTTACTGACTTTTCCCAAAGTTTTACAGTACCAGCAAGCACAACAAATAATTCAATATTTAAGCACTTTTATGAGAATGCAGTAGATTTAGACCCTGCATTAATTGACCAAAGATTAAAGCGTAATGCTTACATTGAAATTGATAGAACACCTTTTAGGAATGGTAAAATACAATTAGAGAAAGCAAATTTAAAAGACGGTCAAGCGCAAAGTTATTCTATTACATTTTACGGAGATTTAGTTACGTTAAAAGATACGTTTAGTGATGACAAGTTAAGTGATTTAGATTTTGATAGTTTAAACCATGAGTTAAATGGTAGTGAAATTTATAATCGTATAACAGATGGGACAACAGATTACGATATAAGATACCCTTTAATTACTTCAGATAGCCTTTGGAGTTATGGTAATAGTACAAGTACCGACATATCTACATCTACTGGTAGAATAAGTTATTTAGATTTATTTCCAGCTTTAAAAGTTGCTAGAATATTTGAAGCTATTGAAAGTAAGTATAGTATTAATTTTAATGGATTATTTCTAAGTGATGAAAGATTTACAAATTTATTTTTGTGGTGTAAAAATAGAGAATCTTCAGAAATTCAAACAGACACGCAATTAATAAATATTTATGATGATGGAGGTTCTTTTCCATTTAGCACATCTGCAAATGATGTTACGGTACAAGGTAATCCTATATTTTCAAGTGGTTCAATTAGTGTTTCTTTAAATGTTACATTTGCTCAAAACTTAAATAACTATTTTATACAAGTTTACGTTAATGATTCACTTCATCAAACAATAGAGGGAAGTGGTATAGGTTCTTATTTATTGTATACTAATACAGATGTTAGTAGTTCTTTTCCTAATAAAGTGAAATGTTTTATTTATGGTTCAGACGATATTGTTATAAATAGTAATTATGTTTACGATAGGTCAGTAGTTGATTTTACAGGTGCATATACTAGAACTACTGCAACTGGTTTGAATTTAGCAAATAATTTAGTAGCTAACACGAATCTTAAAACGTATATGCCAGACATGAAAGTTTCTGACTTCTTTAGTGGTGTCCTAAAACAATTTAATCTTACTTGCTATCCTTTATCAATTAACACTTTTGAGATTGAGCCTTTGGACTATTGGTATCAAAAAGGGGCACTAAACGACATTACTAGCTTTGTCGATGTGGATAGTATAGATGTTGCAAAAGTGCCACTATACAAGTCGATTAATTTCGAGTATGAAGAAAGTGAAAGTTTTTTAAATGTAGAGTATAAAAATAAATTCTCAAAGGGTTACGGTGATATAAGAACTAATTACGATTTTGATGGTTCAGACTTTGAGGTTAAAGTACCTTTTGAAAATCTAAAATTTGTAAAGTTTAACAATCAAGATATTCAAGTTGGTTATGCTTTAAATTCAGATTATGAGCCTTACATTCCTAAGCCTATACTTCTTTACATGAGAGAAGAAACAAGTATAAATAACATTAAATTTTTTGATGGTTCAACAGAAAGCAATATAACTGAATATATGCCTTTTGGTCAAGATTTTAATAGTAATGGATTAGAGTATTCTTTAAATTTTAGTCAAGATATAAGTAGTTTTTTACTTCAGCCAGCACCTAACTCGATTTATTCTATTTATTACAACAACTACTTACAACAGTTATTTAACTATAAGAATAGGTTAACAAGTATTAAGGCTAATTTTCCAACTTCTTTAATAACCAACTTAAAACTAAACGATAGATTAATAATTAGAGATAAAAGATACATCATAAACAACATTAAAACCAATTTAACTAGTGGAGAAGTTGACCTAGAGTTATTAAATGATTTTAGAGAAATTTCCAACGCAAATGTAACGAATGAGTTACTACCAATAGGTGGAGTTATTAACGTGCCAGTATTAGTTGAAAACAAAGTTGAAAGTGTTACTGCTACAACTCCAACAGTAGGAATTACTCTAGGTGCTACAACAACCTTTACAAGTGATGGCTTTTTAGAAGTTACATATCCAGCTAATCCAAATGGAGGGTTTGAAAGGATAACAGAAGATAGTCAAGAAAGAGTTACCGAGAGAATAGATACAAGACGTTCCGAAAGTGGAAGCGAATATATTATAGAAATTGATTTAGAAAGCACCTATTTCAACGGAGATACAAAAAATGAAAGTTTATTTTATATACAAGGGTTATGATAAGAAATATATTAAAATTACTAAGGGAGTTTGATTACATGGTAGGTAGCGAGGTAATCGACATAGCGAAAGGTAAAAACGAGATTAATTATAGTTTTAGTGAGTTGTACAAACAAAGAAAAAGAGAGTTAATAAGTAAGAAAATTAATAAGTAATGGCAGAAACTAGAACGATAAACTTAGAAGTAAAAGACAATGCAGAAGCAAGTGCAAAAGACTTTCAAAAGTTAGCAGATAACATTGAAAAGTTAACGGAAAGTATCTCTAGTTTAAATAAAGAGAGTGAAAAAACAAGCGAATCAATAGAAGATATTAGTAAATCTTCAAAAGGTGCAGAGAGTGGAATCCGTAAAATAGGTAAAGGAATTAAAGGCATTGGGTTAGCTTTTAAAGCTGCTGGAGTAGGTTTAATTATTACTGCTTTTTCTTTACTTAAAGAAGTATTTACACAGAATCAAAAGGTTGCAGATGCTTTAAGTTCAGTATTTGAAACTATATCTATCGTTTTTAATGAAGTTACAAGAGTAGTTACTGAGGTGTACGATGCAGTTAGTGAAGCTACTGGTGGTTTTGACGCACTAGGAAAGGTTATGGGTGGTCTTTTAACCTTAATTATAGCACCATTTAAAGCTGGATTCTTTGGTATTAAACTAGCAGTTGAACAAGTACAGTTAGCATGGGAAACATCATTCTTTGGTGATAATGACCCAACTACAATAAGTAACCTTAGAGATAGAATAAAGGAAACTAAAAACGATTTACTTGATGTAGGTAAAGCAGTTGTACAAGCTGGAGGTGATATAGTAACGAACTTTGTTGAAGCAGTAGGTGAAGTAGGTACTATGGTTACTGAAACTGCAAAAGGTATTAGTGATATTTCAATAAAGGCAGCGTTTGAACAAGCAAAATTAAATGTAGAGGTAACGAATAGGGCTAAGATAGCAGCAGCACAACAAGGATTATTAATTGAACAATATGATAGAGCAGCTGAAAAACTTAGACAAGTAAGAGATGAAGAACGTAATTCTATTGATGAACGTATAAAGGCAAATAATGACTTAAACGAAGTATTAAACAAACAAGAAGAAGCACTTTTAAAACAAGCAGACTTACAAATCCAAGCTGCTAGGAATGAGGTTAAGAAGTCTAACAATATTGAAAACCAAATAGCATTAACAGAAGCTTTAGCAAATAGAGAGGGAGTACTTGCACAAGTTGAGGGTTTACGTTCTGAACAGTTAGCAAATGATTTAGCTTTAAATAGGGAAAAATTAGAACTTACACAATCATTAATTGAAAGCGAAGCGACTTTATCAAATGAACAAAAAAGATTTGAAGCAGAACGTATAGAAGATGAAGATAAAAGATTAGAAAAGTTAAAAGAGGTTATAGAAGAAGAAAAAGAAATTGAACTTTCTAGGTTACAACTTAAAATAGATAGTTACAAAGAGGGTACGCAAGCAAGGCTAGATGCTCAAATTGAATACAATGAAACTAAGCAACAACTAGACCAAGAGTTAGCAACTTTAGAAGATGAACAAAATAAAAGGTCAGTAGAAAGAACAAAAGCTACACAAGAGCAAAAGTATGCTGCAGTTAAAAGCACTTTATCTAGTATAAGCAACTTAGCTGAATTATTCGCTGGAAAGTCTAAGAAACAACAAGAAAGAGCATTTAAAGTTCAAAAAGCAGTTAACATTGCACAAGCTACAATAGACACTTACAAGGCTGCTAACTTAGCTTTAGCATCTGCACCACCTCCATTATCTTTTGCTTTTGCTGGTGCTGCTATTACTGCAGGTTTACTTAACGTTAAAAATATAGCAAGTCAAAAGTTTGATAGTGGCTCTGCTGGTGGTGGCTCATCTGCTCCTAGTGTTGGTGGAGGCTCTGCTCCTCAATCTATACAGCCTAGATTTAACATTGTTGGGGATAGTGGTGTGAATGAATTAGAAGCGTTAAAATCACAACCAAGTAAAGCCTATGTAGTTAGTGGGGAGGTTACAACGCAACAAGCACTCGATAGAAATAGACAAAGAAATGCAACACTTTAATAAAAAATAGTTAATAGATATGAAAAGAGATTTACAAGAGATTGAACTAACAATTAAAGACGAATCCGATGGGGTTTTTGCAATTAGCCTTGTGGATAGTCCAGCAATAGAGGAAAACTTTATTATGCTTTCAAGTCAAGAGGTAGAATTGAAAATCTTAGATGAAGAAAAACGTATCGTTGTTGGTTTTGCCTTAGTGCCAGAAAAGAGAATTTACAGAAGAGTAAAAGACAAAGAGTTTAATATCTATTTCACAAAGGAAACAGTTGCACAAAGTAGCGAATTGTTTATGAAAAAACTAAACCTTAATAAATTTACTACTGAACACGAAAAGGAAGTTAAAGGAATAAATGTTATTGAAAGTTGGGTTGTTGAAGATGCTAAAAACGATAAGTCAAACATTTATAATCTAGGTGCAAAAGGTGGAGAATGGGTGGTAATGTCTAAAATCTACAACGATGAAATTTGGAACGATATTAAAGAGGGTAAATTCAAAGGTTACTCAATTGAGGGTATGTATGATGGCTTTGATAAGTTAGAAGCTAGTGAAGAAGAAAGCGAGGAAGTAGAAGCAATTAAAGAATTTTTAAAGACTATTTAGAATGGCTAAAATAAGTAATTTAACGGAGGTTACAACCTTATCAAATGATAATGAATTTGTAGTAAATGATTCAACACCCGAAACTAAAAAAGTAACCTATGAAAGCCTTAAAACTAATTTAGGTCTACCATACAAGGAAATAGCCTTATTGGTTTCTCAAAATGGAACAGATGCACCAACAGTAACGGAGGTTTTTAATAATTCTGGTGCTACAATAAATGCAAGTAGACTTGCAACTGGAACTTATTTATTAAGTCTTTCAGCTTCTTTATTAACGTTGGAAAAAACAGCTATAATAGCTAACAATGTTAGATTTCCTTATTTAATACAAGCTACAAGGAATGGTGCAAATACAATTTTAATTGGCACATATACAACAAGCACAACAAGTGATACGGTGCTTTCTAATGACAGTATAATAATAAGAATATATGAGTAATAAATAAATGAAAAATGGCTAAAAAAAAGACAGTAAGCAAAACAAGTCCAAAGGGAGGCAAAAGAGGTTGTTTGTGTGATGATGGTAAGTATAGAGCAGAGTGTTGCGATGGTACATTACAGAATCAAGGCATAGGTAACACAGAGAATCAAAGAGAAAGTGTTAAGGTAGATAATAGAACAGAACGTTCAAACACCTACTCAAGAGGTTAAAAATGTAACAGTTAAATTTTAAATAGTTAATAAGTATGAAAAGCATATTAGAACAAGTTTACGGAGTTGAACTTAAAAGTCAAAAAGTTGAGTTAGGAATTACAGAGGCATTAAACGCTTTTAAGACTGGAGCTAAATCTAAAGTTAATTCTGCGGCTAATGAGATACTTAGCGGTATAAAGGAATTAGATAAGATTTTAGTTAAAATGAAAAATGTAGAAAAAGATTTAGACATTAGTTTATCTAATGAAATAAATTCTATAAAAAAAACAGATTCAAAAGCTAGGGAGGCATTAAAAAAAGCTGAGTCTTTAATTAGTGATTTATCATCAATATAATAAATAAGTATGAAAAAAGAAGTAAAAGACGCTTTAAACACACTTAAAACCTTTTTAGGTATGGAAGTAAAGCTAGAACAAATGATGTTAGTAGATGGTGTTACAACTATCGAATTCGACATCTTAGAAGCTGGACAATCTATTATGATTGTAAACGAAGAGGATAGAGTTCCACTTCCTATTGGTGAGTACGAATTACAAGACGGTCAAATTCTAAAAGTTTTAGAAGATGGTGTTATCGGTGAGATTGGTGCTAAACAAGAAGAGGTTGAGCAACCTGAGCAACCAGAAGTTGAGGAAGAGGTTGAAATGGAAGTAGAAAAACCAACTGCTAAAAAAGTAGTAGAATCAACAGTAAAAGAAACTCATTTCTCTAAAGAAGAAAAAGAAAATCTTGAAAAAGAGATTGAGGAGTTAAAAGCTAAGATTACAGAACTTTCAAAAGTTGAAGAAAAAGTTGAAGAGGTTAAAGTTGAATTGAGCGAAGAAGAAGTTAAGCCAATTTCATTTAATCCTGAAAACAAGCAACAAGTAGAGATTGTAAAACTAGGAAAAGGAAAATCAAATATTAGTAATATTTTAGAACAAGTTTATAAATTTAAATAATAAATAAAAATGGCAACAACAACAAATGTAACGACTACATATAGTGGTCAAGATTCAGGAAAATGGGTAGCAGCTTCATTATTATCTGCACCAACTTTATCTAAAGAATTAGTAACTATCATGCCTAATGTGAAGTACAAGGCTATTCTTCACAAATTAGCAACTGACGGACTTTTAAAAGATGCTTCATGCGACTTTACTGCAACATCTACTGTAACTTTAACTGAGAGAATTATTACTCCAAAGGAACTACAAGTAAACGTTCAGTTATGCAAATCTGACTTTGTAGATACGTATCAAGCCTTAGAAATGGGTTACTCTGCTCACGATGTACTACCTAAATCTTTTGCTGATTACCTTTTAGCTTACATGGCAGAGAAAGTTGCAGCTGCTAATGAGGTTGCAATTTGGAATGGTGCTACTGGTACGAGTGGAGAGTTCGATGGTTTCATGACATTGTTAACAACTGACGCTGCTTTACCAGCTGCTAATGAGGTTGCTGGAACTACTTTAACTGCTGCTAACATTGCAACAGAATTAGGTAAGGTTGCTGATGCTATCCCAGCTGCTGTATACGGTAAAGATGACTTAAGAATTTATGTTTCTCAAAATGCTTACAAACTTTATGTACGTTCATTAGGTGGATTTGGAGCAAGTGGTTTAGGAGCTAATGGTTTTGATGGAAAAGGAAATAACCAATCATTCACAGACTTGATGTTTGATGGAGTACCATTAGTAGTAGCTGAGGGGTTAACTGCAAATCAAATGTTAGCTGCTGAAAAGTCAAACTTATTTTTCGGAACTGGTTTACTTTCAGACCAAAACGAAATTAAAGTGATTGATACTTCAGAGACTCTAGGAGATAAAAATGTAAGGATTATCATGAGAATGACTGCTGGTGTTCAATATGCAAATGTCGAGGATATCGTAACTTACGGAATCACAAACGCTGCAAATTAATAATTAAATAAATTCAAATTAAAGGGGGGGGTAAAATACTCCTCCTTTTTTTATAACTAAAAACTTTAAAAAAATGGCTTGTATATTAACAAACGGACTTTTAGAGCCGTGCAAGGATTCGGTTGGTGGATTAGAGGCTATCTATTTCATTAACTACGGAGACATTACTGCAAAGACTTACGATGTTACAGATACAGACATGATATCAACGGTTACTGGTGTATCTAACTTGTATAAATTTGAATTGAAAGGTACTAACTCATTTGAGCAAACTATCA